>JAABUZ0100000281.1_pt1 | contig 130119 bp, 112 predicted proteins | sample 5562091 | NCBI WGS metagenome assembly JAABUZ01 (sample SAMN12813069, study PRJNA571459) | rock metagenome | isolation source: Antarctica rocks | place: Antarctica: Victoria Land, Linnaeus Terrace sud | collected 2015-12-21 | reverse complement strand
GCCGGCATCCGCCAGATCGACCTGACGACGCCGCACTTCACGGATCGAGTAGCGGAAGCGCAGTGGCTGGTCGGCGACCGCGCCCAGACACCGGAGCTCGATGACACGGGACGGAAGCTTCTTGGCAACACGCTGCGGGGTCTGAGGCGCGCGATCGTCGATCGGGGAGCACCCGAGCAGTTGCTGCACGGCGAGCCGCATCCGGGCAACTTGCTGAACACAAAGAAAGGGCTGCTATTTATAGACCTTGAGACGTGTTGCCGCGGACCTGTCGAGTTTGACATTGCCCATGCACCCGAGGACGTCAGCGAACACTATCCAGCGGTGAATCAGGGCCTGCTTCGCGAGTGCCGGGTCCTCGTGCTTGCGATGGTCACGGCCTGGCGCTGGGATCGAGACGACCAGTTCCCCAATGGGCGCTCCAGGGGAATCGAGGGGCTCAACCAGGTTCGGGTTGCACTCGATCGCTACGGAATGGATGTCGCTGACTGACACGCCTACCGGACAGCTCGTCCCCACCTGATGCCCAGCTTTTCATGTACCTCAGGCCGGTCTTAACGTTGTAGTACTAAGAGATGGGCGGTTAGCGGTTACCGCGTAGGGCGACTCACGAACTCTTTCCTCGGGCCTGCCTGACGCGCGGGCCTGGGCTCTCTCAACGTGATGAGGGCAACGCGGCCGTCGGTGTAGAAGTGGTCGCCGCTCGCATCGTGGCCGGCGGGGGTCGGCCCAATCCCCGGCCTCATCTGTACCGCGGACACCACGCCCGCCGCGCGCCGGCCGGCGACGACACGCGTGCGCGCGGCATCCAGGTCCGGGTCGATGCGATGGGTCGTCCCGACGGGGATGCCCTGCCGTCGCAGCACCTTGACCTGGCTGTCCCGCGACGCGTTGCCCAGCCAGAGGCTGCCGCGCACGCCGCCCGCACGCTCCCCGACCTGCCACAGGCGCACGTGGTCGCGCACGGCGATCGTGTCGCCCTCGCGCTCGACCGCCGCGTTGTGCGGCCGCCCAGCCAGGTAGAGGCGGCTGACGGGCGCCGCCGGATAGCGCCGGTGGAGGAGCGCGGCGATGGCCAGACGCAGGCCCGTACCAAGCGTGATCGGGTCGGCCTCGGTCCAGCCGGCGTCGGCAAAGGCGGCGAACAGCGTGGCATGGGAACCGACGAAGGCCACGTTGACCGGAATGTCGGGCTGCCCGGAGCGCGCCACCGGGCGTAGCGGCACGTCTCGCCAGCGCGGCCAATATCCGGGGACAAGGCGGGCCAACGGTAGGTCAGCCAGACGCATGGCCGCGCCAACGCCGACGCGGGCCAGCGCCTTCCCAGAACGCCGCACAGTCTCGCCGATTGACATAGCAACTCTCCTCCTGTAACGGCGCAATTAGCAGCTTCGCCGACAGTATAGCGGACCCGATCCGCCGGCCTACAAGGACACCGGCCACCCCGTGCTGATCCCCAGCGCGATGGGCCGGCCCAGCTACATCCTGGTGGGCCTCGACGGGGGCGCCATCACGGAATACTCGGTCAACCATGGCGCAGGCCGCCGCTTGAGCCGCGGCGCGGCAAAGAAGACGCTCTCGGCTGGGGAGGTGCAAGCAGCGATTGGCAACGTGCGCATCAACCAGCAGGTCGGGCAGGTGATCGACGAAGCGCCCCAGGCGTACAAAGACATCGACCTCATCATCGAGGCGGTGGAACTGGCGGGCCTGGCGCGGGTCGTGGCGAAGCTCGAGCCGCTGTTTTGCATGAAGGGCACGAACTGATAGTTGCGCCCGCTGCTATACTACCCGCATGGTAAAGAGACGCGACGTGCAGGAACAACATACCTACACCAAGCACTATGACGGGCATGTCATCGTCTATGACCAGGGGCGGACCTCATGGAGCGCCTACGTGGATGACTTGCCGGCCTGCTTCGCGGCGGCCGAGACTTTCGAGGAATGCCAACGCCTCATCAGAGAGGGCATCGCGGTGTACCTCGACGCTTCGCGGCATCGTGGGCCGCACAACAGCAATGCCGCAGTCTCCTAGCCTGCATTATTCCAGAGAGGACCTTCCTGGGGGACGATCACGGCCACCGCACCCGTCATGAATAATCCAGGCTAGCGACACTTTGGCTATGCGCTAGGGAGAAAGGTTGCTCCTGAATGGACTACTCCGATGATACGATCGCCTCGGTCGCGACGATCGAGCGGGCGCGGGCGCACGCGGCGGCGTGCCCGCGCTGCGACCTGGCGCGTACGCGGCGGCGCGTGGTGTTCGGCGCGGGCGATCCCCACGCGCGGCTGATGATCGTGGGCGAGGCGCCGGCCGAGCACGATGAGGTGACTGGCCTGCCCTTCAGCGGCCCCACCGGCGGGTTGCTGGAGCAGTGGCTGGCCGCCATCGGCCTGACGCGGGACCAGGTCTGGCTGACCAACACGGTGCGCTGCCGTCCGACCACCGCCACCGCGGGCGGCGGGGGCGGCCTGGCGCCGGCGAGGAGCGGACAGACAGCTAACCGTCCCCCGCGCGTTGGCGAACTGCGCGCCTGCGCGGCCTGGCTGGGGCTGGAGGAGCGCCTGGTGGCGGCGGAGGTTATCGTGACGCTGGGCGCGACGGCGGGCAAGGCGCTGCTGGGCAAGACCTTTACCCTGGCCGGCGCGCGCGGCGCGTGGCAGCAGCGCCCGGCCACGCTGGATAGCTTCGCCGCCGGGACGCATCCGGCCCCCGTGCTGCCCACCTACCATCCGGCCTATATCCTGCGCCTGGAAGGCGACGACGCCCTGCGCGCCCAAGCCCTCGTCGACGCCGACCTGCAGCGGGTGCGCACCTTCCTGGACGCGCCGCCGAGCTTGTTCTAAGCAGTTAGCCCTTAGCCGTTAGCCGGCGTGGGGATGTGCCGCTCTCACAAGCAATGGCCGAAGCTGACGGCGTCAACCGACCGCGGTCGGCGTTAGTTTGCCATGCGACCGCGGTCGCAGCCCCTCCTTTCCCCTTCAGCCTCCTTCCAATACAAACCTTGACAATAGGGCGCGCAACATGGTACATTTCTAGTGTTAGCAGTCTGGCACGGGGAGTGCCAGTGGCTGATCAGCGGGGGATCAAACACGACGATGTCCGCGGAACCACAGTTGAGCGAGCGGCGACAGGCGGTGCTGCGCGCCATCGTGCAGGAGCATGTCACGACCGCGCGTCCCGTCGCCAGCGAGACGATCGCGCGCGACTACGCGCTGGGCGTCAGTTCGGCCACCATCCGCAACGAGATGGCGGTGCTGGAAGAGCTAGGCTACATCCATCAGCTGCACACCTCGGCCGGCCGTGTCCCCTCGGAGCAGGGCTATCGCTTCTACGTGGAACGGCTGATGGAGGAGCCGTCGCTCGCCATCGGCGAGCAGCGTACCATCGCGCACCAGTTCCACCAGGCCAATCTGGAATTGCGGCAATGGCTCAGCCTCGCCGCCTCCGTGCTGGCGCAGAGCGTGCAAAACGCGTCGGTGGTCACGGCCCCCCGCGCGCGGCAAGCCCGCTTCAAGCACCTTGAACTGATCTCAATCCAGGAATCGCTGGCCTTGCTGGTGGCGGTCTTCGACGGCGGTGTGGTGCAGCAGCAGATGTTCGTGCCGGCCGTCCCGGTCACGCAGGACGAGCTCAGCCTGGCGGCGGCGCGGACCAATCGCATGCTGGAAGGACGGGTCCTGGGCATGGTGTCCGACCTCCGCGCGGCGGACGCTGCGTCGGTCGAAGCGCAAGTGCTCGATCTGGTGGCGCGCATGATGCGCGACCTCGACGTGCAGGCCAACGCCGACGTGTTCGTCGATGGGCTGGACCATATCCTGAGCCAGCCCGAGTTCAGTCTGCCGTCGCGTAGCGGACATAGCGAGGGCAGCGGCAATGGGCTGCACGTGGTGCAACTGCTGCAGCAAGGGATGCTGCTCAACGAGATGATCCGGCAGCTGTCGACGACCGATGGGCTGCAGGTCATCATCGGCGGCTACGGTCACTACGAGGAGATGAGGCAGGTCAGCATCGTGCTCTCCCGCTATGGGAGCGCCTCGGTTGGCGGCCTGCTTGGCGTGCTCGGCCCCACACGCATGCAGTATGGCCGCGCCGTCGCGGTGGTCCGCTACATCGGCGGTATCCTGGGCGACATGGCGACGGGCCTGGAAGGCCGGGTGTAGATAAGCTATTAGTAATTAGCTGTTAGTAATTAGCCATTAGCTGTTCGTCGGTGACGAACCGCTCGGGCTCGACCAACAGCTAATGGCTAACGGCTACTTGATGGAGGAGAGTATGACACAGGACCAGACGGCGACGCCCGAGGAGGCGCGGTCGGCCGGGGGTTCCGCGGCCGACGACGCCGAGGACCTCGCAGTGCGCTGGCGCAAAAAGAATCCGGCTGCCCCGCCGGGCACACCCGCCGGTGCGGCGCCTCATGGGACGGAGGCGTGGACGGACACCGGCATGGAGGAGGCACAGACGATCGATATGAACACGACGGTCGCGGAGACCAATGAGACGGACTGGCACGCGCGCTTCCTCGAGGAGCAGGCCAGGGCCGAGGAGTATCTCGGGAAGTGGCAGCGCACTGCGGCGGACGTCTCCAATATCCGCCGCCGCCATGAGCAGGACCGTCAGGAGTACACCAGGCAGGCCAATGCCGGGTTGATCGCGGACCTCCTGCAGGTGCTCGACTCGTACGACTACGCCCTGGCCGCGATGCCGGAGGACGTGCGTGAGCAGAGTTGGGCCGCGGGCATGCTGCAGATCGAGCGCCAGTTGCGCGCGGTCCTGGAGCGCGCCGGGCTCACCTCGATCGAGGCCCTGGGCGCGCCGTTCGACCCGAACGTGCATGAGGCTCTGGGCCAGGAGGAGAGCGACCAGCCCGAGGACACCGTCGTCGGCGAGTTCCAGCGCGGCTATAAGTTGTACGACCGGGTGCTGCGCCCGGCCAGGGTTAAAGTGGCCATTAGCCGTTAGCTATTAGCCTTTCTTGGGGAAGGCGACACGCTGATAGCGATGGGCTACCTGCTGAATTACATTAAAGAAGGAGAACAACAGTGGCAAAAGTTCTGGGTATCGACCTGGGAACGACCAACTCGTGTATGGCGGTGATGGAGGCCGGCGAGCCGGTCGTCATTCCCAATAGCGAAGGCAACCGCACCACCCCCTCGGTCGTGGCTTTCACCAAGTCCGGCGAGCGTCTGGTGGGCCAGGTGGCCAAGCGCCAGGCAATCACAAACTCGGACAACACCATCTTCTCGATCAAGCGCTTCATGGGCCGCAAGTTCAGCGACCCCGAGGTCGACCGCGATAAGCGCCTCGTCCCCTACCAGGTCTCGCAAGCCTCTAATGGCGACGTCAACGTCGACGCCATGGGCGAGCACTACGCGCCGCCGCAGATCTCGGCCATGATCCTGGGCAAGCTCAAGAGCGACGCCGAGGCCTACCTCGGCGATAAGGTGACGCAGGCCGTCATCACCGTCCCGGCCTACTTCAACAACACGCAGCGCGAGGCCACCAAGGACGCCGGCCGCATCGCCGGCCTCGAGGTGCTGCGCATCATCAACGAGCCCACAGCCGCGTCGCTGGCCTACGGCCTCGACAAGAAGAAGGACGAGAAGATCGCCGTCTACGACCTTGGCGGCGGCACCTTCGATGTCTCCATCCTGGAGCTCGGCGACGGCGTGTTCGAGGTCAAGAGCACCAACGGCGACACCCACCTCGGCGGCGACGACTTCGACCAGCGCATCATCAACTGGCTGGCCGACGAGTTCAAGCGCGAGAACGCGATTGACCTGCGCCAGGACCGTATGGCCCTGCAGCGCCTCAAGGAAGCGGCCGAGCGCGCCAAGATCGAACTCTCCAGCACCATGAGCACCGAGATTAACCTGCCCTTTATCACCGCCGACGCCTCGGGTCCCAAGCATCTGACCATGACCCTGAGCCGCGCACGGCTTGAGCAACTGGTGGGCGACCTCGTGGAATCGACAAGGAACCCGGTGATGGCGGCGCTCAAGGACGCCGGCCTGCGTCCCGGCGACATCGACGAGGTGGTCATGGTCGGCGGCCAGACGCGCATGCCAATGGTGCAGGAGCTGGTGCGCAAGATCTTCGAGAAGGACCCCAACAAGGGCGTCAACCCGGACGAGGTCGTGGCCATCGGCGCGGCGATCCAGGCCGGCGTCCTGCAGGGCGACGTCAAGGACGTGCTGCTGCTCGACGTGACCCCGCTCTCGCTGGGCATCGAGACCCTGGGCGGCGTCTACGACCGCGTGATCGAGCGCAACACCACCATCCCGACCAGCAAGAGCCGCGTCTATTCCACGGCGACAGATAACCAGCACAGCGTCGAGATCAACGTGCTGCAGGGTGAGCGCGACATGGCCGCAGGCAACAAGACCCTCGGCAAGTTCAGCCTGGACGGCATCCCGCCGGCGCCGCGCGGCGTGCCGCAGATCGAGGTCACGTTCGACATCGACGCCAACGGCGTGGTCCATGTCTCGGCCAAGGACAAGGGCACGGGGCGCGAGCAGAAGGTGACCATCAGCAACTCCTCCGGCCTGTCCAAGGACGAGGTGGAGCGCATGGTGCGCGACGCCGAGACCCACGCCGAGGAGGACCGCAAGCGCCGCGAGGAGGTCGAGGTGCGCAACAACGCCGACGCGGCCATCTTCAGTGCCGAGCGATCCCTCTCGGAGTACGGCGACAAGGTGAGCGAGGAGATTCGCACCAAGATCCAGGGCCGCATCAGCGACGTTAACGCCGCCAAGGGCACCGACGACGTGGGCCGCATCCGCACCGCGACCGAGGAGTTGCTGCGCGAGATGCAGGGCATCGGCGCCGCGATGTACGGCGACGCGGGCGCCGGCGCCGGCGCCGGCGCGGCCGGCCCCGACGGCAGCGGCCCGGACGCGACCCAGACGCCGCAGGATGAGAACACCGTCGAGGGCGAGTACAAGGAAGTGTAGTTGCCGGTTGCCAGTTGTCAGCTGCCAGTTCACGAGAGGATGGCGGGCTGCTGACAATGGGCCGCTGACGGTAGCCATACCGATGGACGGGGCACACGCGCATACGGTGCGTGTGTCCCGTTTCGGCATATGACGGCACGTACTATTTTGACCTATTGTCACCGTCTGATGGGACCGTTATAGTGACAATTAATGGTGTGACTCTGGTGGTCGGCGAGCATGCCGATGGGTGCGTGTTCGTTTCTGACAACTGACAACTGAGGACTGAGGACGAATTTGGTGGCTACCACGAAACGGGATTATTACGAGGTACTGGGCGTCGCGCGTGGGGCCGGCGACGACGAGTTGAAGAAGGCGTTCCGCCGGCTGGCGCGCGAGTACCATCCCGACGTCAACAAGGCGCCCGAGTCCGAGGCGCGCTTCAAGGAGATTGGCGAGGCCTACGAAGTGCTCTCCGACCCCGAGAAGCGCCGCATCTACGATCAACTGGGCCACGCCGGCCTCAACGGTCAGGGCATGGGCGGCTTCGGGGGTCAGGGCTTCGAGGGCTTTGGCTCGTTCGCGGATATCTTCGAGCAGTTCGATTCCATGTTCGGCGGCGCCGCGGGCGGGGGACGTGGCGGCGCGCGGCGCGGCCCGCAGCGCGGCTCCGACCTGCGCTACGACCTGACCATCACCTTCGAAGAGGCTGCCTTCGGCGTCGAGAAGACGCTGGAGATCCCGCGCTTCGAGACCTGCACGGTCTGCGAGGGCAGCGGCGCCGAGCCCAACACGGAGCCCGTGGTCTGCCCGCAGTGCAACGGCAGCGGCGAGATCCGCCGCGTGCAGCAGAGCGTCTTCGGCCAGTTCGTCAACGTGGCCATGTGCAGCCGCTGCCAGGGCGAGGGGCGCATCGTCAGCTCTCCCTGCCACGAGTGCCGCGGCCAGGGACGTCTCCGCACCACGCACTCGCTGGTGGTCAAGATCCCGGCCGGCGTTGACAACGGGCAGCAGATCCGGCTCACCGGCGAGGGTGAGGTCGGCCCCAAGGGCGGCCCGGCCGGCAACCTGTACGTCGTGCTGGAGGTGAAGCCGCACCGAGAGTTCAAGCGCGAGGGCAGCGACGTGTTCTATGAACTGCCCTTGTCGTTTGCGCAGGCCGCCCTGGGTGACGAGGTCGAGGCGCCGACGATCGACGGCACGGAGAAGTTGACGATCCCCGCCGGGACGCAGACGGGTAAGACGTTCCGCCTGCGCGAGAAGGGCATCCCGCACCTGCGGGGCATGGGCCGCGGCGACCAGTACGTGGCCGTCAAGCTGCAGACTCCCACCCACCTCTCGCATCGCGAGCGCGAATTGTTCGAAGAGCTGGCCAAGCTCGAGGAACATCGGCTCAAGCCCAACGAGCGCGGCTTCTTCGACAAGGTGAAGGATACATTGGGAATATAGCCGTTAGCTATTAGTAATTAGCCATTAGCCTTTGTCTAGGTATCACGTCGCTCTGTGCGGCAAAGACCCACTCCTTTCAAGGTGGCGGCTCGTTGCTAATAGCTAACGGCTAATCACTAATGGCTAACAGCTAAAGGCTATCGCATGAAATGGCTTGAGATCTCGGTCGAGACCGAGGCTGCCGCCGTGGAGACGGTCAGCGGCATCCTGCACGAGTATGGCGAGGGCGGCGTCGCGGTGCATCAGGACGTGACGCCGGACGATGAGAACGGGGCCTATCACTACGACAGCGCCTGCCCAACCACTGTCACGACCTACGTGCCCGCTACGGACGAGGGAAAATCCCGACGCGACGCCATCGCCGCTGCGCTCAGTCACCTCACGGCCTTCAACCTGGCCCACATCGGTCCCGTGCGGTCGCATGAGGTCGACGAGGAGGACTGGGCCAACGCCTGGAAGCGATTTTATCACCCCATGCGCTTTGGCCGTCGGCTGGTCATCCGGCCATCGTGGCGCACGTTCGCGGCGGGGCCCGACGATCTGGTGATCGAGCTCGATCCCGGCATGGCCTTTGGCACGGGACTGCATCAGACCACCGCCATGTGCATGGAGTTGCTGGAGGACTACATCGCCCCCGACGCGGTCGTGCTCGACCAGGGCACGGGGTCGGGTATCCTGGCTATCGCCGCGGCCCGTCTGGGTGCCGCGCACATCACGGCGGTGGACGTCAGCGAGGTCGCCGTGGAGGCGACGCGCGAGAACGCCGCTCGCAATGAGGTGAGTGACCGCATCGACGTGCGGCGGGGCGAGGAGGTTCCTCACCCCCCGGCCCCCTCTCCCGTGCGCGGGAGAGGGGTGGGAGGTGAGGGAACTTACGACGTGGTGATCGCCAACATCATCGCCAACGTCATCATCGCGCTCTCCGCGCCGTTCGCGGCCGCGCTGAAGCCCGGCGGCGCGCTGATCGCCTCGGGCATTATACGGGATCGCGAAGACGAGGTGCGCGGCGCCCTGGAGGCGGCGGGCTTCACCGTCGAGCGCCGCGAGGGCCGCGACGAGTGGGTCGCGCTGGTGGCTCGACGATAATGTGATGGGAACGGATAGCGTCTCAGCTAATCGTGTCCCAACGTTGATCGCGCCGACGCGGCCTGCCGCGACACACGCTCCATAGCCAACGCGCTCGGCGACAGGCCGCCCGCGCAGTGGCGCCATACCAGGCTATGCGCCAGCGTACTTACCTACGCCATCCAACTGCGTGCGTAACTGCGATCGCTCGCAAGATCACGGCCGCCCTGGACCGCCGCTTCAAGCCCGCGGGCACGGGCTGGCAGTACGGAGGCTCCGCCGCCGGCGCGACGTTCGGCGCGGCGCTTGCCTCCGCCGGACCCAAAGCGCCGTCGGCTATAGCCGGGCGCGTGCTGCCCACCCTCGCCCACCATAGCCTGGCGCTGGCCTACGGCTTCGTCGTCGGCGCCAGTGGCGCCGCGTCCGCAGGCAAGCTGCTGGCCGACGTCGAGGGCTCGCTCCGCTCGAACGACGCCGCCGCCCTCGTCGCCTCGCGCCGCTTCCTGCGCTACGCGGCCGCCAACGTGGGCCTGGACTACCCCGAGGGCTGGCTGGCCAACCTCACCAATCCCAAGGGCAGCTGGTTCATCGGCCCCACTGACCAGGCAGTGATGATCGCCGCCGGGCTGCAGATCGGGGATGCCCCGGTCGACGCCGCGGGGCTCAAGACGCTCGGACATCAAGTCATTCAGGGCTACGTGCAGGCCCAGGTCCACCCCAACATCGGCCTGCTGCGCGAGACCGCCTCGGCGGGGCTTTACCGCTGGATCGCCGCCTGGACGGGCGCCGGCGACGCCACGGTCGGCGTCGAGGAGGGGGAAGTGATCGTGCATGGCGGACGGGCCATGATCGTGTTCGGTGATACCGAGCTGAACGGGGCGCCCACCAATCTCCTCATCTTCGGGCGCGCCCTGGACAGCGCGGCCCGCGCCGCGGGGGTCACGCCGACCGCGTCGGCCACGGTGGCGGATGTCGTCGTGGCGCTCAAGCCCTACACCACGGCCGCCAGCTCCAATGGCAGCAGCGCCGCTAGCGGGGTTGCGCACGCGGGCGCGGCGTCGAGCTCTGGCGCCTACCTCAGCCCCTACCAGAGCTACCTCAGCGAGCACGCGGCGTACCAATCGGCGCTCGCCAGTTCGTATGAGATGTATACGGCCAACCTCAACGTCATCAGCAACATGGGCGACTCAGGCACGTACTACCGCACACGGTCACAACAAGCCCAGGTAGCCCACAACAAAGATGGCGCAACAGAACCCCATCACGAGGCCCACAATCCCTGCCAGAATCATCCCGAGGCAGGATACGCCACGCCGCGCTGTGACGAATACGACCACGCCTGGAACGCCGAGGACAAAGGCCCAGAAGATGATGGACCCGATGACGTTGATTCTCATCCCACTCCCCTTCGCACGAGCCTGTAGTGACGACCGGTGTACCATGAACGGAGTTCAGGACAGTGTGTCAACGCCAGTGAGATTTGACCCAGTGATCGCGAGACTCCGTAATTGACGTTTGCAGAACCCATTAAGTCTGCACGTGAGCCGTGTCAATGGAGTCAATGGAGGTGCCAGAAGGCTTGGCGGACCCTCAAAGCGTGCTTGATTGGTTGGCGGCGCACGGGTCCATGCAGCCGCAAACGTCAATTACGGAGTCTCGGCGCAAATGGGTCAATTCTACGTCGCCCTGTACAAGGGTCCCCACAGAACGACGCCGAACAGGTCTTTAAGAGCTGGGTCGAGCGTCTAACGGCCCCGTTCTGTGCGGAAACCTCATCCGCTAGGCCACACGACGCTCATAGTCGTGGATGATCCCGCCGAGCACATCCACCCGATGGATGGCGCCGGTCCCCGGTGCCTGGGGGAGCGGGACTGGACACTGCTGGCCGAGGCCTTGCTCGGCGTCGCCCTCGTCATCCTGTACGGGGCGCTGAGCGCCGAGGTCAGCACCTACGCCCGCAACCACACGTCTCATCAGGTCCAGGTGCTCGTCAACCTCCTCCAACAGGAGGATCACGGCTTCCTGCGCGCCCTCCCGCAGGGTGCCAAGGATGCGGTCAACAACGCCGTCATCAACTCCAACGACCTGGGCATGGAGGTCGCGCGGCGTGCGCTGCCCGGACTGGTCAGGACCGCGCCTAGTGGAGGGCATCGCGGTCCCGATCGTGGCGGCCGACTACCGGCTGACCGACTACCGGCTGACCGACTACCGGCTGACCGACTACCGGCTGACCGACTACCGGCTGACCGACTACCGGCGCTTCATTGGCTTCGTCCACCAGGCGGTGCGGCCGCAGGGGCGCGACCGCTTCAACGACCTGGTACGCGAGATCAACCTCTCGCTGCGCGGCTACCTCGTCGGGCAAGTCACGCTCTCGGCTGTAGGATTCCAGGTGAGTTGCGCCATCCTCAGGTGTGAAGGGGAGCGCTGTTCCGCGCGAGAGGCGCGGATTGTCCCCGAAACCCTGCGCCGATTCTGCAAGACATCCCCGAAAACCTGCGCCGATCCGCACACATCGTGATGGATAGATTGGATATGTGGGCGGTCTTGTCACAGGGCGAGCAGGTGCGAGAGGACCGGGCAAGGCCCACGTTAAACACACGGCGTCGGATTGGCACAGGGTTAGGGGGACAAGCCGCGCACCTGGAATGGACAACGGCGCAACGCACCTAGAATCCTACAATGGAATTGCGCGCAGAAACGCTGGGATCTTACACAACCGCGCCGAGAACGCACACCACCCGACGCGTCAGAAGGAGCGCGCGATGAAGCACTTCACGTTACCTGGCCACGCCCAACGCTTCCTCTCCGCGTTCAGCAGCATCGCCCCCCACTTTCGTCCCCGCCGTCAGCGTCTGATGGTATCACGCACGTCTCTGCCGATTCTGAACATGATGCCTGATGGCCGCAGGGGTGGGGAGAAGCCGGGCGGGCGCCGTAGCCAGTCCAGCGCTGAGTGCGTCGCTGCCTCGCACAGGGAGCACGGATGGTGGGGTACAGCTGCGTCACGACCTGGCCGGACGCGTGCGGCGTTGTCTGACCTTGTTCGGCCGGAGGAGCATGAGAAGGGCTCCCCCGACAGCGCAGCCCAGGACCAGGACCGGAACCCCGTACAGCCGCAGGGATGTGGAGGACCCCGCCCAATCATCGGGGCCGCGGGCCAGCAGCAGACTGAGGGGCAGAATAGCTCCGACACATGCCAGGGCAGCAGGAGCGACCATGTTGCGCCACCGCCGTCCCGCCAGCAGGAGCACGCCGCACAGCACCGCTAAGAGGACACTGAGCGACGCCAGGGGCAGCACCAGGGGCGGGGCGATCATGTGCCAGGCATGGCCATCCCAATGCTCCACGAGCATCCGCCCGCCCACCGCCCAGACATCGCGGGTGGAGACAGCCGCCACGCCGCTCAGCACGTCGTGTGTTCCTGCTCCTTTGGGACCGGGCACCTCCTGCCAGGCGCGGCCATCCCAGTGCCAGGTCAGGGGGCCAGCTTCACCGACACCGAGATCGGCGGCGCCCACCGCCCAGACATCCCGGCTCGACACGGCCGCCACGCCGCGCAGGCTGGTCGACGTGTTGGGATTCCGGTCATTGATGGGGGGCCAGGTCGTCCACTCCCTGCCGTTCTGATGGGCGACCAGGGAACGGCAGCACTCCTGATAGGTGGGGGATGCGCTGAGGTGATCGATGGCACCCACGACCCAGATATCCTGTGCGGAGAGCGCCGCGACGGCCTCGAGGGTCGTTGCATCAGGGCTGACCTCGACCTGCCAGCGCGTGCCGTCCCAGTGCTCCGTCAACGGTCCCCCGTCGCTCTCGCCGACCGCCCACACGTTCTGGTGCGCGACCGCAGCCACACCGGTCAAACTGCCTGGCCCAGTCGGGACCGGCACGCGCTGCCAGCGTGTCCCATCCCAGTGTTCCACCAGGGTGCCGGTTCCACTGCCGGGAAATTCCCACCTGGTGTTGGCCGTCACGGCAACCCGGTCCCCCACGGCCCAGATGTCATTGGCCGCGAGGACGGCGATACTGGTCAGCCCCCCGCCCGCGGACTCGCCGCGGGCTGTCGGCATGACCTGCCACCGGGTGCCGTCCCAGTGCTCCGCCAATGGCCCGAAGGCACTACGACCGACGGCCCACACATCGCGCGCAGAGACCGCTGCCACGCCGGCCAGCATGCTGTCGTGCGTCCAATCACCGGGCGCATTCGGGCTGGCGACGATTTGCCAGCGCGTGCCGTCCCAGTGCTGCGTCAGGGTGCCCGCGCCACTGTGGCCCACCGCCCATATATCGCGCGTGGACACCGCCGCCACGCTGCTCAATGTCGCGCCGCCCGGTTCTGGCGCCTGGTGCGTTGCCAGACCGAGCAGTATCACGGACGCGGGGCCTGCCAGACAGCCCAGGAACAGGGCGTGCGCCGTCTGCCTCCCCCGCACGAGGGCCGCGCTGGTCAGGGCAAGAGTACTGCCCAGGAGCAGCAGCAAGTAGCTCAGGATAGAGGCGACCCCTCCGCCCACATCGGTGTGGAACCAGCCTGGGGCGAGAGCGCCGAGCACCAACCCGACCACGAGCGCGAGCACGCCGACCCCCACCATGCCGCGCGCCCGCCCCCGCCACCATCTCGCGGTGAGCAGGACGGCGACGCCCCCTACAAGGATGTCAAGAAGCTCGCCGAGAACGAGGGGATTAAGCACGACCTCCACGTCGCCAAACTCCCGCGGGTGGCCTGGCAGCGCGGCGGACACCGCTGCGGCCACCACCCCAAGAAGCGCCAGCAGGCCCAGGGCCCCGCTTACCACTCTGCCGTGCCAGCCGGGACCTGTATCCTGGTGCATCCTCATCTCCCCTCCCGTTGTGCGGGTGACCTGATCTCCGAACGGGCCTCTGCCGGCGAAAGCCACGGTGCTGGCAACATGCGCTCACGGGAGCCTGAGAGGGACGCCTCACAGAGCGATCGAGGGCGCTGGGCACGCTCGCGTCGTGGATCTGTCAGAACTCAGAAGACAGCTCTGCAAACCAACACGGGAGTGGCCAGAAGCGTCGATCTACCTTCAAGATTGCGCGGGCGTTGGCTGTGGCCTGGAGTGAATCAGAGGTGGGTCATAGCGTGTGTTCTGAGTTCTGACAGATCCACCGCGCGGCTGCCGCGAAGCCGTCGAGCAGCGCCGGCCGCGCGGCTGCCGGACCCGGCAACGTCAGGATAACCTGGAGCAACGTCTGCGACGCGAAGAGCGCGACGACCGCCGCGGTAGCCCAGGCTGCCGCCAGGAACAGGCGTCGCTCGCCCGCGTCATGTTCTTCAGGCGCGTGTAGGAGGCGGCGGCGCATGATCGTCCAGATGCCCAGCCAGAGGGGCAGCCCCACGATGAGCGCGGCCAGGGAAAAGCTAGCGCGGCCACGGATATCGGCGGCGGCGATGAGCGTGGCCCCCTGCGGGAGCGCGAGCGCCAGCAAGATGGCCAGCAGACCGGACGCGGCGTACAGGACCGCCAGCAAACCGGCAAAGGCGACAATGTAGAGGACGACTTGACCGGTGACGACGAGGCCACCTCTGTCTCGGGGCTCGTCACGGTCGCCGAGGCGCCCCGATCGCCGCGACCGCACCCACGCCCATACACCACCGCCCACCGCGACGAGCAGCGCGAGTTCGACCAATCCAATCATTGTCCAACCTCCTGTCCAGCTATCAGCCGTCAGCTAGCGGCCCACGACTCCCGACTCACGACATGTACTCCGGCCCCGTCATGCGCCACTTGCCGCGCTCGCGGGCGAGCGTGAACGTGGCGCGCTGCGTCTGGTCGGACGCCCCCCAAGGGCCGGCCGAGAAGGTGGCGATATCGACCGTTACGCTGGCGCTCTGGCTGGCTGTGTTGAACTGGACGAGCGTGACGCGGTGCGACCGCTGGCCCCACGTGTCGTACTGTTGGTGGAAGACCTGCGCCGGGACCCACATGTCCGGGCTGACCAGCGCATAAGCACGGTCGACCTGCCCGTCCTGCAACAAATGCAGATAGGAGGACACCGTGGCTTGGGGGCTGCCCGGTGGGTAGGACGTGTCTTGTTGGCGCGCGGCGTTAGACGCGACGACGCCTGCGACCGTCAGCAGGACGATCATGGCCGCGATGACGGCACGTATCGACATCCTCATCTTCCCGACCCATCCTCTCTACTCGGTTCCGTTGGGTTGTGCTGACTTGACATGTTATTGACGCAAAGCCTTCGGTTCAGGGTGTCATCGGTCGCATTGTCGCGGTCGTTCATCGTTCAGCACCCCGAGAAGCCCCAAGGGACGCTACGACAGGTAGCCGGCAGCAACTGAACCGAATGTCTTTCAGGTATATCAGCAGGACCCAACGGAACCTCATAGAGTCCTCCCTTGACATACAGTGACGACCGAAACCGCGTTTGAGCGCACGCCTCTCGCAACGACGTCCATCCCCGGTAGCGGGCAGCGCTCGCGTGAGCCGATCAACAGCCGGCTATTGCTCCCGCAGGACGGGAGGAGGGAGGAGGACCGCATCGTCGGCGCTGAGCGCCGCGCGGGCCTCCAGCGGGCGCAGCGTGAGCATCACAACGGCGGCACTGGCGATCAGCACACCCGCCCAGATAAAGGCATGTCGATAGGTGGATGGCGCGGCGCTATCGACCAGGGCGCCGGCGCAGACGGAACCGAGTGGTTGGGCAATGGACCAGACGCACGAGCCAAGGCCGATGAACTCGCCGGTCCGGCGAACCGGGATAAGCTCCGTGAGGAAGGGGATCGTGAGCGCGGTCGGGCAGGCGTTACCGAGACCGACGAGGATCATCGCGGGGATGGCCCAGGCAACCGACGGAACCTGTGATCCCGCCAAAGCTCCGGCCGAAAACAGCGCCAGCCCGACGATCAACACCGGCTTCTTGCCAATGCGGTCGGCCAGGAAGCCAGCGGGCAGCGCGCCGCATGCAGTACTCAGCACAATGATAATCACCAGAAAGAACGCCTCATTCTTGGGCACTCCCAGGGCTTTGGTCGCAAACAGCGTGACGAACGGCGTCGCCCCACCGGCTCCCAGGTAAAAAAGCCCCAAGGCAACGATATATTTGGTCAATTCACGGTGGCGGAGGACGTCGCCCAGGTAGCGTAACGGATTGCGGGGAATCCGCGGCGCTTCCAGGGGGTGAACCGGCTCCGCGACGGTGAAAAAGGTGATGCCAAAGGCGAGCGCCAGTCCGGCGGCCGTGAGCAGGAACACGACGAATTCATGCCCCACCCACAGAAACCCGGCAACCAGATTGAGCAGGATAGCGCCGAGCATCGCCGTGACGCCCAGAAACGCGCCCACCTGCCCGCGCTGCGCAGGCGGCGTCAGATCGGCCATCAGCGCGAAGTAGGGGTCAACGGCCACAAACAGAAAGAAGCCGGCCAGCGCCACGACGGAGATCATGATGACGAACGGAGGATGCACGCCCAGGACAAGCAGCGCCACGACCATCAGGGGCACGCCAACCAGGAAAAACGGCCGGCGCCGCCCCAGCCGTGTGTGCGTGCGATCGCTCAACCGGCCCACAAAGGGCTGGATGAAGCCGCCGACAAACGAGCGTTCATTGGCCAGCAAGCCGATCAACGCGGGAGGCAGATGATAGCTATCCAGATATTGCGGCATGGCGAAGTTGAAGAACGCGAAGACCATGTTGGATCCCAGGTTCGCCACGCTGAAAAGGAGAGCCGTCGCGAGCGGCAGGCGGGCCTGGCGGGCCTGGGACGCGGCTGCCCCAAGCGCGGTATCGGCCTGGCCAAGCGCCGCGACCGTCTCCTGTGTACCATCCATCCGTCCCACTCCTCCTCGCCACCAAAAAGGCAGCAATTCCGTAAAGGATACCGCTCCAGCAGGCGTGTCAGCAGGCCGCGCGGCACGTTGCGCCGCACCTGTGTGGCGTCACCCGGTCATAAGCCGCGCCACTCTATATAGGGCTCCGTTTTGGGCTTATGGGGATCTGAGGCTCGTCGCGCGAGCTCACCCACTGCGACCCCTCCTGCTCCCCCGTCACCCCTGGCTCAGTTCTCGTGGGACGATGAACGGGTGCGATGACATCGGCCACGTCGGCGTTCGGGTCACAGCCCGAACTCGCGCACAGCGCCACCTGGCGCGATCCGGCCGATCTTGGCGCTATACGCTTCGGTAAACCAGACGGCGCCATCTGGGCCGGCAACGATGGCGGTGGGACCGCTCTTTGGCGTGGGGAGGGGATATTCCGTGATCGTTCCGGTGGGAGTGATCCGACCGATCGTGTTGTTCCCCATCTCCGTGAACCACAGCGCGCTGTCCGAACCGGCAGCGATGCTGACGGGGATGCTCCGCGGCGTGGGGAGGGGGTACTCCGTGATCGTCCCGTCAGGGGCGACACGGGCGATCCTCCGGCTGAAGAACTCCGTGAACCAGACCGCGCCGTCCGAACCGGCAGCGATGCCGAGCGGCATGCTCAGCGGCGTGGGGATGCGATACTCGGCGACCTGGCCGCGGAGACTCAGGCGTCCGATCATGGCGCTGTGCAGACCCAGTCCGACGCCGGCCCACTCTCGGTGAACCACAGAGTGCCGTCCAGCGCTACCGTCATCGCAGCGGGAGCGGCCGTCGTCTGGACGCGATACACGGTGATCCGGCCGGCGGGAGTGATGCGGGCGATCTGGTGCGGCAGGGAACTGACCCAAACGCTCCCGTCCGGCCCCGCGGTGAGGCTGTGCGGGCCGTGCACGAGCCGGGGCAGAGGATACGAGGTGACCCGGCCGGCAGGGGTGATGCGGCCAATCATGCGCTGGGCCTCGTTTCCCCCGACGAACCAGAGGGTGCCATCAGGTCCGCGCGTGATGCCCTCGGGTCGGCTCAGCGTGCGTGGCACAGGATACTTGGTCATCCGGCCGCGGGGCGTGATGCGGCCAATCTGGTTGTCGACGGTGGTGAACCACAGATTGCCGTCTGGGCCGCGCGCGAGCGACGACGGTATGGATGAGGGTCCGCGACGTCCAGCCGAGCGTCGCATCCCCCGCGGCGACACAGGCGCTGCTCCCGGTGCCCTGGCGGCGACGCCCCCAAGAGCCGCGAGGCGTGACGCGGTGGCGCCAGCGCCGTCATGCACTGCGGCGGCGCGGGAGACGCCCGTAGCGTCGCGAGGCCCGCCCGCCGGTTCCACGCGCGGGGCGGGCGCCACCACACCCGCGCTGGAGAGCGTCCCACTGACCCGGAGGAGAGCAGACGCCTCCCCACCGGGTGCCCCCGCCGCGTGCAGCTGTCCTGCCAGGGTCGTCAACACCACCAGCCCACCTATTATCCATCGTCTCATCGGTGTATCCTTCCTTCCCCGGTCTGCCCTAAAGCGAGCACGGAGCACTCTGCCAGGACCCGACGTCTACATGGGGGTAGGACGCCCAAACCGCCGGACATTTTGTCGTCCGCGTTCAGAGCCTGCCCCCCCTAGCGTTCCCGGCGATACGAGGCCCATCGCCGCTTGGACGGGAAACCTCTACCTTTGGGCTTCCAGTTTGTCTCTCCTCTTCATATCGCCGTCCGCCTCGATTGGCCTCCTGTAGGGAAGGGCGCTTTTGAGAGACGTGTTCGAAGATTGATGTCGTTGTTCGACGGTTGATGTCGCGACTGTTCGAGGTTTAGTGTCAATTACCAGCCACAGCACGACAAGCAGGGCGACGTCCGTGGGGACCTGCAGGTGGTTAAACTGCGTGCCCGTGCGCTCGTTGACGGTGCGCCGGCAGGGGCGACACCGGAAAAGGCGATAGCCCAACGCCGTTGTCCGCTCCATCTCCTGCGTCGCGTCCACCTGGCAGTATGGGCAGGCCATCGTTCCCTCCTCCGCGCACCTCTTATAAAAGAAGAAGGATACCTGACCGACAGCCTCTCGACCACCACCAATTCTGAGTCCTGACGCTTCCACCGGCGGCGCCTCCGCTACACCATCGGCGTAATATTCTGATTGAGCCGGAACAGGTTGGTGGGGTCGTACTGATTCTTGGCCGCGACCAGGCGATCGTACGTTTCGGCGCCGTAGGCAGCCCTGACACGGTCCTGCCCTTCGTCGCCCAGGAAGTTCGAATAGACGCCGCCCGTCGTGTGCGGTTGGACTGCGGCCGAGAGGGCGCGGACCCACTGCACGTGAGTGGGGGATTCGTGGGGATCGGCCCAGGCGGCGATGACGTTGAGAGTGTACGGGGCCTGCCGGTTGCTGTAGGCGGTGTCGCTCGCGCCGACCCGGCTGACCGCGCCCTGCATGTGATGGATATGCACGGCCGTCAGCGGGGAGGCCATCCCGGTGGCGTGCGTAGTGAGCGCATCGATCGTGTCGTCGTCCAGCCCGCCCAGGTACTCTGACTTGGTATAGTAGTTCAGCCCGTGGGGCGCCGTCGGATCGAACATGGTCTGCAGCACCGTGTAGGGCATCGGGCCGATCAGGTCCACGGCGGGCGGTCCGAAGGCACGCAGCGTGCGCACGGCGGCTTCGCCCTCCGCGATGGCTCCAGCATGACAAACGACGACACCGACCATGGGCGTGCCTTGCAGGGGCGCTGGGATAAACGGTGCAGGCGGCGCCGTCAGGAACGCGGCCAGGGTCGTCAACTCGTCCGGGGCCGTTGCCGTGAAGTCGCGGTAGAAGCGCAGCACGTCGCGCGCCTGGGCGGCCGGATAGAGCACCATGCCGCCAAGGACCATGACCATGGGATGCAGGCGGTACTCAAACGAGGTCACAATGCCAAAGTTGCCGCCACCGCCCTGTAAGGCCCAGAACAGGTCGGCGTTCTCGGTGGCACTGGCCGTCACGACGCGGCCGTCAGCTGTGACCACGTCGGCCGCGAGCAGGTTGTCACAGGTCAGTCCGTGCGTCCGCATGAGCCAGCCAATGCCGCCGCCCAGGGTCAAGCCGGCGATCCCGGTGGTGGAGACGAGACCGCCGGTGGTCGCCAGGCCGAAGGCCGCGGTCTCGCGGTCGAAGGCGCCCCAGGTGACCCCGCCCTGCGCACGGGCCGTGCGCAGGGCGGGATCGACCCAGATGCCCGTCATCGCTGAGAGGTCAATGACGAGGCCGCCGTCGCAGGTGGAGAGGCCGGGGAAGCTGTGGCCGCCGCCGCGCACCGCCACGAGCAGATGCTGGCTGCGCGCGAACTGGACGGCGCTGATGACGTCGGCGACGCCGGTGCAGCGGGCAATCAGCGCCGGTCGTTTGTCGATCATGCCATTCCAGACCCGGCGCGCCTCATCATACCCCGCGTCGTCGGGTCCGATCAGCGCGCCGCGGAGGCTGGTCCGGAAGTCCTGCACCGTTGCCTCGCCCAGGACCCCTGCATTCGTGAGTTGTCCAACCATGCGTCTACCTCATGCCCTTTCCGGTGAACACCGCTCAGTGATCAGCACACCGCGATCATAGAGCGCACCTCTTATGCGGTACTTAATACGGGCTTATGGGTGGCTTAATGGTGCCGTCTCAGCGTCAGTCAGATTGGCCAGGATGCGCAGCAGGCGCGTGGTATTCCGCTGGTCGTCCATCCGTTGGAACAGCGCCAGGCTGGCCGCAAATAAGGCGTGCGCCGCGGCATCCCCCTGACGGCGCGCCGCGGCGCCCCGATGTAGCAGAGAGAACGCCAGGGTTGGTCCGTTACCCGTTATCTCCGTGTAGATGACGCAACTCTCCTCGTACAGCGCGCGCGCCCGCGCGTCGTCGCCGCTAGACAGGGCCAGATGGCCCATCAGTTCGAGCGTGCCCGCTATGCCCGGACGATCCCCCATCTCCCGGAAGAGGGTCAGGCTGTCCTCATACAATGCCCGCGCTCCCGCGTCGTCGCCCCGTGCCAGGGCCAGCATCCCCTGGTTACCCAGCGTGCGGCCGATTCCCCGACGCTCTCCCATGTCCTGCCGCAGCGCGAGGCTTTCGGCCAAGAGCGCGCTCGCCCGCTCGTACGCGCCTTCGACCCGTGCCAGATTGCCCAATTGGCCCAGCGCCTGGGCAAGGCCGGCCCTGTCTCCGCTGTGCTGAAACTGCGCCACGCTCTGGTCCAGATATGTGTGGGCGCGTTCATAGTCGCCTTCCACGCGGGCCAAATTGCCGAGGTTCGCCAGGATATAGCCGACAGCCGTGCTGGTGGCCACCTCGCGCAACAGGATCACGGTCTCTTCGGTCAGCACGGCGGCCGGCTCGTCGTCGTGGCGGGCCGTGTCGAACCATCCAAGATTGAGGAAGACAGAGGCAAGGTTCCGCTGCTCCGTGCCCTGTCGTAACAGCGCCAGGCTCTCGTCCATCAGAAGCCTCGCCCGACCGTATAGACCCTGCGCCCAGGCCTGTATGCCGAGCGCATGGGTCGCCAGCGCTGCATGGGCGGACAAGCCTGCCGCATGCGCGTGCGCTAGGCTCTCCTCAAACAGGGCGCGCGCCCGGGGGTAGTCGCCGTTTAACCAGGCCCTGATGCCCAGGCTGTAGCCAGCGTGAACGCAGCCCCGGGTATCGTCCACCTCGCGATAAATGGCCAGGCTCTCTTCAGCCGCGGCAACCGCCAGCGGCGTATCCCCCAGGCGATTGGCCAGCGCATAGAGGTGCAGCAGGGTTGCGGCGCGCGGCGCGGCGCGCGCGGGCACACGCTCCAGCATGCGGTCCAGCCAGCGACGCCCTTCCGCCAGATGGCCCCGCAGCAGCCAGAACTGCCACAGGACGTCGACCAGGCGCAGGCCAATCGACGCCCCGCCTTCTCCGTCCACGCACCAGTCCAACGCCGCGCGCAGGTTGTCGTGTTCCCGCTCCAGGAGGACCAGCGCCGCGGTATGGCGCACGGTCCACAGCTCATCCCTGGCGCGTGTCGCAAGGTCGAGGTACCACGCGCAGTGACGCCCATGCACCGCGGTGCTCTCCTCGGATGCGGCCAGGCGGTGCTGCGCATATTGGCGGATCGGCTCGAGCAAGCGGTAGCGCGGCTCCCTGCCGTGCGCCTCGACCACGAGCAGCGATTTATCGATCAGTCCAGTCACCAGATCCAGGCCGTCCAGGCCGTCACCGGCGCCAACTACGTCCGCTGCATCGAGGCTGAAGCCCCGGGCAAAGACGGCCAGTCGCCTGAAAAACACCTGCTCCGGTTCGGATAGGAGATCGTAGCTCCAGTCGACCGTGGCCTTCAGCGTTTGTTGGCGGCCTAACACCGTGCGACTGCCACCCGTCAGCAGCCGAAAACAGTCGTCCAGCCGCGCGGCAATCTGGTCGACGGACAGCGCCGTCATGCGGGCCGCGGCCAACTCGATGGCAAGGGGGAGGCCGTCAAGCCGGTAGCACACCTGGGCGATGGTGGGCGCCGTGCGTTCGGTCGCCTCAAATGACGGCAGAATAGCCTGCGCGCGATCGACAAAGAGCTGGATCGCCTCGTATGTCTGTAGCTGGTCAAGGGCCGGTAGGTGGCGCGGATCGGGCAGACTCAGGGAGGACACCCGCCACACGACCTCACCGGGCACACGCAGGGGCTCCCGGCTGGTCGCCAGGATGTGCAGATGGGGACAGTCACGGACAAGGCTCTCCGCCAGACCGGCACAGGGCATAATCAGGTGCTCACAGTTATCAAGGATGAGCAAGAGTCTCTTGCGCTTCAGATAGTGGGTGAGCGTCTCCACCAACGAGCAGCCCGGCTGCTCGAGCACGCCGAGCGCCACCATCACCGCCTGAGGGACCAGCGTGCGATCACCAATGCTGGCCAATTCGACGAGCCACACGCCGTCAGGGAACGCCTGGAGCACCGCCGCCCCCGCCTGGATGGCCAGACGCGTTTTGCCGCATCCGCCAACGCCGGTGAGCGTCAGGAGGCGGGTACGTCCTAGCAGTCCCGTGACCTCGGCGAGTTCGTGCGCCCGCCCGACGAAACTGCTGATCAAGGTCGGTAGATTAGCACGAATGGGCCGCGGTGCGACGTCGTGGGCCGGTGGCGCCGCCTCACCCTGGCCGATGGCCGCACCGTCGGGCGGATAGTGGCCGGCCAGTATGTCTGCGTACAGACGCCGGCTCGAGGCCAGTGGCTCAGCGTCAAGCTCGTGCCGCACGGCCTCCTGCAGCAGTCCAAACTGGCGCACGGCCTGCTGGCGCTGCCCGGTCAGCGCATACAGGCGCATGAGACCACTATGCGCCCCCTCGTGGGCCGGGTCGGCCGCCAGCACCCGCCGCAGTGCTGCACTGGCTGCCAGGGGCTCGTGCCGCGCCTCATGCAGCCGCGCGAGGTCGCACAGCAGGTCGAGATACTGCTGGCGCAGCATCTCTCGGCGGGCGGCGGCCCAGTCTTCATACCGATCCTCGGGGAGGAGATCGCCTGTATACAGATCGACGGCAGCCTGGTAGGTTGCCGGGTCTTCACCGTGGCGAGCGTCAGCCAGCGCGGCCTCGAAGGCCTCGACGTCGATCCAGGGGGACGGCCGTGGGCACAGGGTGAGCAGTTCGTCCCGCAACTGGAGAATACCTGAGGCGCCGGGAGCGTCGGGGGCGAGAGCGCGACGGGCGACATGGAGGACCTGATGAAGATTGTTGGAGGCGGCCTCTGGCTCAAGGTCCGGCCAGAGGAGGTCCACGATGTGCTCGCGGTGCATCTGGTGCTGGGGCGCCAGGGCGAGCAGCTTGACGAGAGTGCGTGCCCGCCGCAGATGCCACGCACCCGCAGCGATAGCGTGCCCGTCGACCATGGCACGAAAGCCGCCGAGCAAGTAAATGCGCAGGCCGTGCGCACCGTCCGCCGTGCTGGCGGGCCGATGCCTTGCAGCCTCAGTCATTTTTCTGCTCCGAGCGGCTTCGCCCCATGCACATGCCGTCTGGCGGAGAAGCCTGCATCCAATACTGCCGTAAAGGGAATGCGGGCCGCGTGTGACCCGCGATCACACGGGGCATCAGGCGGCCACGTCGGTGTATCTCTCGCCGTTTGTCCATCGTTCACGCCTCCTCGGGTGGGAGTAGATGCGGTTGCTGCCCGACGGCCGTTGGTTTACGGCGGTCCTGATAGCGACGGCACCGCAGCACCCTGTGCCACGCGATAGTGCCCAACTCCCGCAAGGACGGCTGTGCGGACGGGTAGCGATTCTCAAAGAGCGGCCCATCGTTGATGGCAGCGATGTGATGCTTGTCGGGCTCGAAGGTGACGGCGTATTGCGCTCGCGGCTCGTCATTGAATTCGCGCGTGATGGTCTCAGCATACGGCCACACGGCTGCGGGTCGGACGGCCAACCGCCGACCCTGCTGGTCCCAATACACGCCCGTCGGCCGTCCGGCCTCTGCAAACGCGCCATCACCCAGCACGGCCTGTCGCTCGAATCGCATAATCACCCTCGGATTGTCGCGCCCTGCGGTTTCACGGTCGAGCTCGGCGCCGGCGCCACGCCCGCATTTCCTCATCGGCGGTCACATCAGACTGCGCGGCATAGCGTAGCGTGGTCTGCAGGTTCTTGTGCCCGAGCCGCTTGCGGCTCGTGGTCAGGCTCACCCCATTGTTGACCAGTTCGGTGGCGTGCGCGTGCCGCAACTGGTGCAGCGTGCAGGCTACCCCCGCTGTCCTGGCTCCCGTTGCCATCCGACCCCAAAATAGCTTCGGATGATGACGGGAGCCAGGACACGGCACAGCGGAAACCGGGCAGCACATCCTCGCCGTCAAGCTCGTCGTCGAGGCCCAGCGTCCACGGGGCATCATCTCCTGGATGCCACACGTCGATTGTGCGACACGTGGGCCACTGAATCCAGCACAGGCGTACGCCCCAGCCCGTCCAGAGCCTGGCCTTATCCGCCATCTGCTCGCGGGTCCCATCGCCCGAGGCGATCTCGTAGGCAAAATCGGGCGCGACCCGCTTGAAGGCGGGCTTGCGGCCCGCCGCGGGGACACGGTCGACCCGGATGAACGCCAGGTCGGGGCCGAGCACGGTCTGCCCGACGTCGCCCGGGGCGCGTGATGTCGAATCCGGTGTCGGCAATATAGGTGCGCCCGAGCCGGTTGTCGTGGACGTGGTTCATGACCAGACGCGTCAGGTTCGAGCCAAGCGAGCCATGGTCGGTTGAAGCGGGAGCCACGGGGACTAATCGTCCCAGCACCAATTCACAACGGTCATGCGCGAGCATGGCGGCGAGCTCATCGGCCGTGACCAGCCGGTCCGAGTAGACGGTCGGGTGCGGCGGGACCTGTACCACCATAACGAGCGCTCCTTCCGTATCATGGGCCGTACATCCTTCGTGCTGTACAATCCTCTTGCCCACAGTATGCATCATGAGAGCCGTGGATGGGAGAGCAAGTAGGGATGGGAGGGGAGGGCATGGACGACCAGGCGGGCCAGCGCGATGTGCCGCCGCTGGAGATAGTCGGAGATCACTCGGCGCAAACCCTGCGCGAGGTCGCGCTGCGCTTTATCGCCAGGCCGCGCTGGGGGTACGCGTGCTGGGAGCACGCGGAGTTGCTCCCGGGGCAACTGCCGCCCGGCTCGCCCCCGATTCCTCTGCCCGACGGCGCGACGCTGTTCGGCAGCCTCGTCCGTGAGTCCGGCTCGGCGGCAGACATCTACATCGATGCGGGGCTGCCGCCGGCGGACATCTACAAACTCTACCATGACCGCCTGCTCGCGGCGGGCTGGCAGCACGACAAGGCGCGCGCCAGCAAGACCACCGGCATGAAGTCGGAAGAACTGGAGAATGGGCCGCTCGTCCCCGTCTACTTGTGGAGCGACCGGGGTCCGAGCCTACACATCGATGCCGATCTCCCGCAACCGGGCGGTACAGAGGCTCGCCTCTTCCTGCACGACAATCTCTCCTCGGCCCCGCGCGCCAAGCCGTGGGGTTTGCCTCACCTTGCAGACATCCTTTTCCAGCGCGTTGCTCCGCCGTGTGACGGACGCTACTTGTATCGAAGCGCCCGTCCCCTCTCCGAGTGGTGCGCGCGTCTGGAAGCGGACGCCGATCTCGCAGCCATCGCCGCGCACTACATCCGCGACCTGCAAAGTATCGGCTGGACGTTGCATGCGGCGGATCAACGAGGCGCTTTGGCCTGAGGCACGTGGACGGCGTTCCGGGACGAAGGCTTCTCTTGCCAGGTGTTGCTGACGGTGCTCCAGTTCCCATGGGCTGATCGGCAGTATCGCGTCAGTCTCACCCTTGCAGTAGTCGAAGCCGGGACCGAGCCATACTGGATGCCACAATCAGTGCCAAGGGCGCGAGGGTGCTCTACGCGCGTGCCGACAGGTAGTGCAGATGACGTAGAGCCCCTACTCGCGTTGCTGAAGCGGGTTTTCCCCTGGAGCATCGACTACCATCCGCCGGGCAAATTCGCCCCGAGCTACCTGTATATTGCGCAATTGCCGCCGCGGATGCCGGTGCAGCCGCCGCTGCCCGAGGGCTATACAGTCGTTGGCAGCAGACAAGGGCCATATCACAACCACGCGGAGATTGTACTGAGCGTCAACGCTTCCACGCGCGACGCTCTGGCCCTGTATCGACGCCATCTGTCCGACCAGGGATGGCAGCGGCTTGGGCATTTCTACCGCCCATCACGGTGGCATCAGGTCTTCGACCGCAACGAGGAGTTTGTCACCGAGTTGTTTTTCGTCCGCCCCAACAGCCTTGTGTCCCTCTACATCGCTGCCGGTGAGTGCGACGACGGATCGACGGACCTGCACCTCTCGCTCGGCGCCGTCGAGCCTACCGACTTGACGGAGCCCAACGCGTCCAGGTCGGCGGTGTCGGCCGAAGGTGTAGAGGGTCTGCTCCCCTCCCTCGCGGCTCCGGCCCGCGGGCGCCTTGATAGAGGCTATGCGCGCTCTACCGAGGACATTGCGCACGCGGACGTCACGCTATCCACCGACGACAGCCTCCCCGAGATCGTCGCGTACTACGCGGATCAGCTGCACCAATGCGGGTGGCGCCGGCATGCGGTGGGCAATGATGGCCCGCTCGCCTGGAGTACCTGGATCGTGCCCTCCGCATCCGCGTCGCCGGCTCAGGGCTGGTTCCTGATCCTGCGCGACCCGTTCATCGCGGGGCACTACAGTCTAACCGTGCAGGTGCAACCAGGAGAGGCGGCGGGCGGCACACAAGGCTACCAGGCGGATACGCCGACACCACGCTGGCGCATCGCGGATGTCTATCGCGATCTGGATGGTTATTCATTGCGCTAAGTGGACGCTGGTACGTTCCTGGGAGCGCCCCCCTGCCTCTACACTGCGCGAACGTAGCAACACCTACTCACCTACTTAGGTAAGGATGGAGTTTACCCAGCGATGTCCGATGCCTCCTCGGCTGGGGTCCTCGGCGCCGCCGCGCCGGCCTCGCTTGCCCGGTGGAAAAGCGGCGCCAGGGCGTCGTAGGTCTCCTTGTAGCGGGCGTAACCCTCGTCGTAGGCGGCGCGGGTGGCCACGTTGGGCTCCACGGTCGCGCCGAGGCGCACCATGGCCCGCCCGGCGGCGCGCAGGCCGGGGTAGGCGCCCGCGCCAACCGCCGCGCAGATGGCGCTGCCCAGCGCCACGGCGTCGGACACCTGGGGCACGGTAATCGGCGTCCCGGCCGCGTCGGCCAGGATCTGCAGCCATAACTCACTGCGCGTGCCGCCGCCGCAAGCCACGATGCGCTCGGTGGGCACGCCCATCCCGCGCAGCATGTCCAGGATGCGGCGGTTGCCGTAGGCCGTGCCCTCGTAGACGGCGCGCAACAGGTGGCCGGGACCGTGCCCCGTGGTCAAGCCCCAAATCGTGCCGCGGGCCGCGGGGTCCTTAATCGGGGTGCGGCTGCCCTGCCAGTAGTCGAGCACGGTCAGCCCCTCGGCGCCAGGGGGGACGGCCGCCGCCGCGGCGTCGGCGGCGGCGTAACGCTCGTCACCACCCGGCAGGGCGCCGCCGAGAGTGTCCAGCAGCCAGCGCACCGTGCCGCCGGTGCTGGCCTGCCCCGCCTCCAGCGTCCATTCCCCGACGATAACGGCGTCCTGGAACGGACCCCACAAGCCCGGATCGAACCTGGCGTCGGGCGACTGCGCCAGCTGGCAGGTGGAGGTGCCCGTGATCAAGGCCAGCGTCCCCGGCGCCAGCACGTCCATGCCCACCATGCCAACGTGCGCGTCGATACCGGTCATGGACACGGCGATGCCCGGCCGCAGCCCCAACTCCTCCGCGGCGGCCGCCGTCAGCTCGCCGGCCTTGCCGCCCATCGGCACGACCTCACCTGGGACCTTGGCGGGCAAATCCTCCAGGCCAACCCGACGTAGCAGGGTTACCGGCCAGCCAGCCGGGGTCTGGTCGTCGGCGGAGGCGCGGTACTGCCACTTGGCCGCCGCGCTGTTGAGCGGGACCGCCCACGTGTCGGTGAGGCGCCAGGTCAGCCAGCCCATCTGTTCCACCAGATAGGCCGCCCGCTCCCACTGCTCGGCGGCGCGCTCCTTCAGCCACAGCGCCTTGGGCAGCGGCCACTCCGCCGGCACGTCGCCGCCGCAGTAGCGCAGCACGGGGTCGCCCGTCTCGGTCAAGCGGCGCGCCTGTCCGGCCCCGCGCAGGTCCATCCGCATCAGCGCGTCGGTCAGCGGCGCGCCGTCACGATCGGTTAATAGGATGTCGCAGGGCGCGTCGATGGCGACGCCGATGACGCGCTGCCCATCGACCCCGCTCGCCGCTATGCAGCCCTTGACGGCCACGACCAGCGCGTCCCACCACTCCGCCGGGCGCTGCTCAGCCCAGCCGGGCCGGGGGTAACGGGTGGGGTAGGCTTGATCATGAAAGCCGAGCGGTTGTCCCGCGAGGTCGAACAGCCCCGCCCGCATGCCGCCCGTCCCCGCGTCTATGCCCAGGACCAAATCTCCATCAGTCATCGGTGAGCCCCTTTCTTAGCCATTAGCCGGTCATTGGGTCGGCCTACGATGTTGATGTCCAAATAGAGCTAAGACATGGTTCATTTGGAGCCGGTTCTGCTTGACAGTCTGAACAGTCGAAAACAAAGCGGTAGCGGCCATTTCACGCCTATCGCGGGCCAATTCGCACCTTTAAGACTGTCAAGTCCGATTGAACCTTGTCTAACGGCTAATTACTAATGGCTAACGGCTAATGGCTATGGAATCAGCAACGTCTTGAGGTTGTCGCCGCCGTGCGCGGCTTCCATGGCGGCGGCGAACTCGGACAGCGGGAACTCGGCGGTGATCAGACTCTTGACGTCAATGCTGCCGTCGGCGATAGCCTCGATGGCGCGCGGATAACAGTAGGGACCCAGGTGACTGCCATGGATGTTGAGCTCGCGCTGGTCGCCCACCATATTCCAGTCGATGGTGGCCGGCTCGTTGAGCACGCTGAAGGCCACCAGCGTGCCCAGCCGACGGATCATGTCCAGCCCCTGCTGCGGCGCTTTGGCGTTGCCCGACACCTCGATGTAGACGTCGCAGCCGTAGCCCTCGGTGAGGGCCAGCACACGCGCCGGCGCATCCTCCTCCAGCGGATTGATGCCAATATCGGCGCCCAGTCGCTTCGCCAGATCCAGCCGGTAGTTCTTGGTATCGAGGGCGATCAACTGGCCAGGGTTGAACTTTTTGGCCGCCTGCAGCATGCACAGCCCGATGTTGCCCACGCCCGCGATGACCACGGTGTCGCCCGGTCGGATGTCGCCGCGGTCGACGGCGTGGATAGCGCAAGCCAGGGGCTCGATGTACACGGCCTCCTGCTTGGAGACGCGCGGATCGATCCGGTGGATCAGCGACCGTAGAGGGTAAATCATGTACTCGGCCATGCCGCCCTCGGCGCGGTGGCGCTTGAAGCCGAAGATGTCGTGGACCTGGCACATCCAATACTGGCCGCCCTTGCAGAAGCGGCAGCGACCGCAGGGGATAATCTGCTCCGCCACCACGTGGTCGCCGATGGCCACGCCGTGCAGCTCGCCCGCGCCCTCGCCCAGCGCCGCGACCGTCCCGGCGAACTCGTGGCCGGGCACCACGGGCGCCTCGCAATAGCCGCCGGAGCCGTCCTTGCCCCAGAACAGTGAGCCGCCGGTGTAACACTTGATATCGCTGGCGCAGATACCGGCCGCGCCCACCCGCACCAGCACCTCGCCTGGACCCGGCTCGGGGCGCGCGACCTGCTCCACGCGATAGTCGTACGGCGCGTGGCACACCACGGCCTGCATCATTTCAGTCACCATCGTCTGTTTGCCCCTTTCTTACGCGCGACGCCAACCCAGCCGCGTAGCAAACCACGCCGGCCACGGTCGACCGCGCATCACTGCGACGTTTCACCCATCATTGCGCGGCCGGCGATTGCCGTCCAGCGTCCGTCTACCCTGCATCGTACTCTACTTTGACCGGGTGCGTCCCACGATGGTGGTTGCGCCTGTCAGGAACACCTTGACATTGGGGAGTTCGACCCGCAACGGCCGCCGCACGGCAGCGCGCGAACAGTGCGGTGTCAATCGAGGGGTCACGGGCGGCACAGCGCCGCACCACATCTGACCGCGGTCGGTTCGTGGTTTGCCAGGCGACCACGGTCACGGGCTCCACCGACCTCTTGCCGCACAGGCGTGACGCACTGTCTCTCTACTCACCGGAGAGCGCGCCCAGGGACAGGCCGGAGACAATGTACTTCTGCGCCAAGAACGTGATCACCACGGCCGGCAGGATTTGCACCATGGCCACCGCCGCCATCTGCTGGAACGCGGTCTGGGTGTTGCTGGCAAACCGCGAGAGGAACACGGGTAGGGTCTCCGTGGCCCCGGTGGTCAGCACCAACGAATTCAACAGTTCGTTCCAGGAGAAAATCCAGGTAAAGATCGCGACCACGAAGATACTGGAGCGCGCCAGGGGGATGCTGATGTACCACAACACCCCGTAACGGGTCAGGCCGTCGAGGTGCGCGGCCTGCTCCACGTCGAGCGGGACGCCCTGGAAGAAGATCGTCAGCAACCACACGGCGAAGCTCAGGTTGACGCCGACGTAGACCACAATCAGCCCTGGTATGGTGTCGTAGAGACCCACGAAGCGCAGCAGCGCGCTGAGCGGGATCACGGCGGCGATCAACGGCATCATGCGCGAGCTGATGATCCAGAACTGGATGTCCTGCTTGCGCCGGATACGGTAGCGCGCCAGACTGTAGGCCGCCGGGACGGACACGACGATGGTCACCAACATGGTGACGGAGGCCACGATTAGCGAATGGATCAGCGGGCCGAGGGCCGAGGAGTCGCCCATGAACTGCGACACGTAGTTGTCCCAGTTAGTGAAGCTGGGCCACACCGGAGGGACCTGCTGCGTCTCGATGAACGTCTTGAACGACGTGACCAGGATCCACAGGATCGGCAAGATGCTGAGCAGGGCCAACACCAACGAAAAGATCCAGGCCAGCCAGCGGCCGATCGATGCGCCAGTCATGCCGCTCTCCTGGCGTCCCACCTTGACCCGCGCCCCACGGCCCGCTCCCCGGTCGACTTTCGCGATCATTTCACCTTCTCCTCTCGCAGCACGCGGACGAACAACTGCGCGATCACGATCGTCACCACCAGGATGACCAACGAGGCCGCCGCGGCGTAACTGGTGTTGGACGTCAGGAACCCGATCTTATAGATCTCCGTCGCATTGGTCAGCGTCGCGGTGCCCGGACCGCCCTGGGTCGAGCCGTAGACGAGGTCGAACAGGCGAACCACCTCGACCACGGCCAAAATCGCGGCGATCGCGCCGACGCGCAGCAACAGCGGCAGGTCGATGCGCAGGACGCGGTGATACCAGCGCGCGCCGTCGACCGCCGCCGCCTCGTAGATGTTCTGCGGGATACTGAGCAGGCCCGACAGCAGCAGGATGGTGGTGAAAGGGACCCATTGCCACAGATACACGCCGATCAAGGTGAAGAGCGCCATGTCCGGCGAGGCGAACCAGGTCGGCTGGATGTTGAACGGACTGAGCAGAGAGTTGGCGACGCCGACCAGCGGGTCCAGGATATAGCTCCAGAAGAGCCCGACGGCCAGGCCGGTCATCATCGTCGGAATGATGTAGATCGTGCGCAAGAGGCGCGCGCCCGGCAGGCCATGCGCCGCGCGCAGGATGCGGGCGAAGATATAGCCCAGGATGAGCTGCAGGGGGATAGCCAGGGCCAGCAGTTCGGCGGTGATCAGCAGCGATCCGGTGAAGATCGAATCGGTGATCAGGCGCCCGTAGTTGGCCAGGCCCACGAAGTTGACAGGCGCCACCTGACCCAGGTGGTAGTCGGTCAGGCTGATGCCGACGGAGTAGAGCAACGGCCAGATGGTGAGCAGGAACAGGATGATGACCGCCGGCGCGAGCAGCAGGTATCCGCCCAGTTCGCCGTCCATGATCCGTGTTCGCAGCGAAGGTCGTGGCCGTACCGCCGGCGGCGCGGCGCTCCGGGATAGGACGTCTTGTGTCGTTCTCATCAATGCACCATCACCTGCTTACATCGTCGACAATAGAGTGCTCGCTCCATGCTAACAGACAACCGCCGTCCCGGGCCGGCGTATCCATTCCGGGACGGCGGTTGCCCTCCGCGACTAGTCGGTCAGCGAGCGCACTTTGTAGCCGGCGTTCTTGAGCAAGGTCCCGATGTCATGGTCGGCGTCCAGCATGGCCTGCTGGGGCGTGAGCGAGCCCGAGAGCGCCTTGGAGATGTAGGTGCCCAGGGTGTTGATGATGTCGAAGCTCTGCGCGATGCGCGGGCGGCAGTCGGCGAACGCCGTGGGCACGACCTGGCGTAGCGTGGCGTACCAGGGGTACTTGGCGGTCAGCAGCGGGTTGGTCAGCGACGCGGTGCGCGGCGGGAACCCGCCGGCGAGGGCGAACTGCACCGAGGTCTCGGGGCTGGTGAACCACTTGATGAAGTCCCAGGCCAGACCCTTCTGGCTGCCGTACTTGTTGATGCCCATGGTCCAGCCGCCGACCTGGGTGACCAACTTGTCGTTGTGCGGGAACGGGGCCGTGGCGTAGGAGTTGCCCACCGTCGACTGGGTGGGGTCCGAGACGGACGGCGTGGTGACGTCCCACTGGTTGACGGCCGCCACGCGGCCGGTGTTGAAGTAGGACTGGCGGTTGGTCCAGGCGATGTTGAGCGCGCCGGGCGGCTCGCTGGGCAGCAGGGTCTTGAGCAGGTTGACGACCTGCAGGCCCTGCTTGCTGGCGAACAGGGGCGTCATGTCCGCATAGGGGTTGGCCGAGCCGGGATACATGCTGGCGAACGGCTTGCCGCCGGCGAAGTTGTAGATGTACTCGAAGAAGGCCTGCCCCACCGCGCTGCCGGCCTGGTTGTTCATGGCCGTGCCGTAGATGCCGGGGAACTTGGAGCTCTTAGTGGCGGCCTGCGCGTTGTGCACGAAGTCGGTGATGGTCGTGGCCGGCTTGAGGCCGAGCGCCTGGTAGACCTTCGTGTTGTAGTGCTGGAGCACGAAGTAGGGCGCAAAGGGGAAGCCGACGACGTGGCCCTGCCACGACGACGCCTGGCGCATCACGGGGAAGAAGTCATTGTACTCGAGCAACTGGGGGTTTTCCTTGGCGATGTAGGGGTCCAGCGCGTCGACGTAGGGGACAAACTTCTGCGTCCACGGGATGTCGAACACGGTGATGTCGTAGGTGCCGGACTTCTGGTCGCCGGCCAGGACTTCCTTCTGGTAGGTCGCGTCGTAGCCGTAGGAGTCGATGCTGATCTTGGCGCCGGTGAGGTTAGTGAAGGTCTTGCTCACTTGCTGGTAGGCCGCGAGGAAGGGGTCGTTGATCATGATGATGTGCAGCGTCTTGCCGGCGTATTTGCCCTTCAACTGGCCGAGGAACTGGGACCACAACTGGGGGTGTTGGTCGGCGGAGCGCGCGGGCGTCCGCGCGGCCTGGACAGGGGCCCCCGCGCCGCTCGGCGCGATGGCCGCGGCGCCGATGGCAAGACAGATGGCCGCGGACAGGGCGAGCTTCCGCCCCGGATTAAGAGCTTTCATTGCATCTCCTTGTAACGAAGAACCTTCATGCACATCAGTGAGCACGTTGCTCAAGCATTGGCGAGATCGCGTCCAAGTAGGGGCGCCAGGAGTCTGGCGTCCGGCATCGCGGATCGTGCGTCGCACACGGCCTCGGGGTGGCCGAGTAGCGAGCGAATGTGATCCTCCTTTCAACTCCTCTGGTGAACGGTCATGGCAGCGCCAGGTCGTAGTGGGGCGTGCGCCACGGCACTGTAATGCTTTACCTCAACAGCATTCGCAGTGCTGAGATCAATGTAAACCTTTACCCAGGTCCTTGTCAAGCCGTCCTCGCGCTCACAGCGCGCCCCGTTCTGGGCGAACGGCGCCCGACCCGTGGCGCTCGCTCAGGCGCGCCGTTTCCCGCCGATCTGTGTGCGCAACGGCCGCACCGCCCCCACGACCGGCGGGTGCGCTGTCGAGGCGCGCTCAATCAGGTGAGGCGCCAGGACGACGTGCTGCACCGCTCCATCGTCGCGGCCCTCGATGCGCTCCAGCAGCAGGCGCGCGGCCGCCGTCCCCAACTCGTCCGTGGGCTGCGCGATGGTGGTCAGCGGGGGATCGAGCAAGGCGGACCAGGGGGCGTCGTCGAAGCCGATGACGCTGATGTCGTGCGGGACCCGCAGGCCGCGCTCCTTGAGGGCCGCGATGGCGCCGAGCGACATGGGATTGTTGATGGCGAAGATCGCGCTCGGCGGCACGGACAGGTCGAGGAGGGCCAGCGCCTCCCGATAACCGCTCTCTTGCATCGAGTTGCCTTGCCGCGTCAACTCGGCGTCTTCGACGATTCCGTGCGCCATGAGCCCCCGACGATACCCGTCCAGGCGTTCCAGCCCCGGCGTCACCAGGCGCCCCCCGATGTAGCCGATGCGGCGATGCCCCAAACCGACCAGATGCGCCACCGCCATCATGGCGCCGGCCACGTTGTCGACCAGCACCGAATCGATCTCCATATCCTCGACGCGGCGGTCGAGGCATACCACGGGCGCCTGCTGCTTCAACAAGGGCAACAGGACGTCGCCGCTGTTGGTCACGGGCAGGATAATGATGCCGTCGATGCGCTGAGCCTGCATGGCGTGGAGGTGGAAACGCTCACGCTCGGGGTCCTCGTCCGAGTTGCACAGGAACAGGCTGTGGTTGCTCTGGTAGGCCACGGCCTCGATGGAGTGGATCACCTGCGCGAAGAAAGGGTTACCCACTTCGGCCACGATCAATCCCAGCGTGCCCGACTTGCGGCGCCGCAGGCCGCGCGCGCGCTGATCGATGCTGTAGTTCAGATCGCGCACCGCGGCGAGGACGCGGTCACGGGTATGGTTGGTCACCGGCTTGCTCTCGTTGAGCACGCGCGATACGCTGGCCACCGAGACGCCCGCGCGCTCCGCCACATCTTTGATGTCTGCCATACACCCTACCCGCGCGCCTACCCGCGGCACGCTATACCGTCCAGAACTCCGCGGTCTCTGCCGCGGCGACGGTCCCGATCATTCAATCATATCGCCAGCTTATCACGACGGGACCTCACGATCAGTCACCGTCGATGCGGTTCGCACCCCGTGGACTCGCCCCTCATGAGCGATAGACATCGCCATAAGGCATGCGCCTCTCGCCACGGCATCCCGCTCATCGCCGGTCCTTTTGTCGTGGCCGCCAGGGACCCGTCCTACCTCACGCGTAAGGGCGTGTGCGATACGCCCCCTACGCGTCACTCGTCACGCCGTCTCGCCCCGCTGGCTGAGCACGATGCGCTCGATGGCGGCGACGAGGAGGAAGACGACGATGCCGCTGACAGTGGCCACCAGCGTGATGGCCATCACCGGCGCGGTATCGGTGTTGTGCTCGGCCGTGATCAGCTGATAGCCCAGGCCCTGTCCGCCGCCGGCGTAGTCGCCCACGATGGCCCCGATCAGGCTGAGCGTGCTGGTGATGCGCAAGGAGGCGAAGAGCGACGGGATCGCGGCCGGCCAGCGCAGCTTGCGGTAGACCTGCCAGCGCGAAGCGTTGAGCACGTGGAATAACTCAAGCTCCAACGGATCGACCGCGCGCAGCCCGCGCGTCATGGTGACCAACGCCGGGAAAAACGAGATCAGGATGGCGATTGTGATTTGCGGATAGAGGCTGTCCGTGGGCATGGTGATGACCAGGATCGGCGACCACACGATGATGGGGATGGTCTGGATCAGCACGGCCAACGGGAAGAAAGCGCGCTCCGCCAGACGCGAGGCCACGAAGAGCGTCGCGCCGACGACAGCCAGCGCGTTGCCGATGGCAAAGCCGATCCCGGCCTCCTCCAGCGTGATCAGCAGATTGGGTCCGATCGTGTCGGTCCAGTTGTCGCGCAGGCTGATCAGCGTATCGTCGAAGCGCGGGAAGATAAAGCGCGGGACGTTGTGCCAGATGACGAAGAATTGCCAGAAGGCAAAAAGCGCGGCCAGCGTCAGACCGGGCAGGACGACGCCGAGCACGCGCTCGGATCGGCCCTCACCTCCGCGCGTCGGCACGGTGTTTTTGGCGCGCCGCCGCGCTGGCTCGATGCTCCTCACCGACCGCCCCGCAACCCGGTCCCTGCCGCGAGCAGGGCTGTCTTCCCCGTTGGGGGGGCCACGTCCCCGTCATCCGGGCGCCCATCCAGAGCGGACAGGACGCGCGTCTCCAACGCGAAGAATGCCGGATCGCGGCGCGCCTCTGGCTGCCGCGGCCGCGGCAGCGGGATGTCGATCAGGGCGTGGATGCGGCCGGGCCGCGGCGTGAAGACTGCTACCCGATCGCTGAGGTAGACGGCCTCGGCGATGCTGTGCGTGACGAACAACACGGTGATGCGCGTGGCCTCCCACACCTGCAACAGCATGCGGTTCATCTCGTCGCGCGTGATCTGGTCCAGCGCGCCGAACGGCTCGTCCATCAGCAGCACCGTGGGGTCCTGGATCAGCGCGCGGGCCAGCGCCACGCGCTGACGCTGGCCGCCGGAGAGCTGTCGCGGCAGCCGCTCCGCCGTGTCCGCGAGCCCCACCCGCTCCAGCAACTCCCGGGCGCGCCGGTGGCCGGCCTCGTCGCGCCGTCCCCCCAGCTCGAGCGGCAACTCCACGTTGCGCGCCACCCGCCGCCAGCGCAGCAGCGCGGGCTCCTGGAACACCATGCCAATGCGACGGGCCGTCCGCGCCGCGCGGGGAGGCGCGCCGCCGATCGTCACGCGGCCCGCTGTGGGCTGGAGCACATCGGCCGCCAGCCGCAACAGGGTCGACTTGCCGCAGCCGGAGGGTCCGATCAACGACACGAAGGCGCCGTCCCGCACGCTGAGGCTGATGTCTTCCAGCGCGCTGACCCCATTGGGATAGGCGAAGAACACGCCCTGGCACTCGATGGTACTCAATGCCGTCCCTTTCCCGTAATCGACCAGGCCCACCGTGACGAGTTGGAATGCGCCGGGAGCGCGGGCGTCCTGCCCCGCCCAGCGCCGTGGGCAGGGCAGGACCTGCGCGCTCCCCGCCGCTCTACCCCTGGCGGGTTACATCTTGGGCAAAAACTGCGTGGTGTAGATGCTGTTCGCGGGGATAGCGGAGTGGATCTGACCATACTTCAGCAACAGGTTAACGCCGGCCTGCCAGTTGGCCGCGCTCATACTGCCGACCGGCGCGCCCGGGGCCACGGACAGCGGTCCCATGGCGCGCATCTCGGCGGCTTGCTGCGCCACGGTGTCGCCGCTGTTGTCGTAGGCGGGGACCACGATGCGGGCCAGTTCGTCGGGGTGAGCCAGGGCATAGCGCCAACCTCGGTCCATCACGGCCACCACCTTGCGTACCAGCTCCGGGTTGGATCGGATGACCGCGTCGGTGGTGAAGAGCACGTCGCCGTAGAAGCCATAGCCGTAGTTGCTGGCCGGGATGATGTTCACCTTGATATGGTTGACCTGCGACAGCGCGATGGGCTCGTTGTTGATGAAGGCCAGATACGCGTCGACGCGGCCGACCACCAGCACGTTGGGGTTGAATTGTACCACGACGGGCTTCACGTCTCTCAGTGTCAGGCCGACGTTGCTGAGCATAGTCTGCAGCACGTAGAGCTGGTGCGCCTGGTAGCCGATACGCTTGCCCTTGAAGTCGCGCACCGAGGTGATGTGACTGTTGGGCATAGTGATGAAGGCGAACGGCGACTTCTCCAGCGACGCCCACACGGCGCGGACGGAGACCCCTCCGTTGGCGCGCGCGATGATCAGCGAGGCGGCGTCCTGGAAGCCAAAGGTGTACTTACCAGCCCCGACCAGCACGGTGGGATCGTTGTTGAAATCGTAGGCGCGCGTGGTGACGGCGAGGCCGGCCTGGCGCCACCAGCCATACTTCTGGGCGGCCCAGATGCCGCCGAACTCGACGTTCCTGATCCAGTTGAGCGCGATACTAACGGATGTTGTCGCGGGGGCGGCGGGGGCGGCGGGGGCGGCGGGGGCGGCGGGGGCGGCGGGGGCGGCGGGGGCGGCGGGAACAGGGCGCGGAGAACCAACGACGATCAGGGCGAGGGCGAACAAGGACACGCCGAAACGACGAACCATGATGGCGATAACCTCCAGCAATCTGCTCGTGGTCTCCCCACGAGCCCAAACGTCTGTGCCGGCCTCTCATCTGGCGCCAGGCTGCTCTGCCGGACGCATCAACGCCGTGAGGGTAAGGTGCGCATCACCTCGTCGTCGCGCGATTCGCCGCATGCGTCACGCACCGGCATATGAGCAGTATACAGAGTGGCGAGTGGCGAGTGGCGAGTGGGCCGTGGGCCGTAGGGGCACATCGCAGACGCCCTGGCCGTGGGCCGTACAAGAGTGAGGTTGGGACGGGCTGGTATGTCACTCATCACTCACCACTCGGCACTCCCCGTCGCACGACAAAGGACACCACGCCAGAAAGGACAAGAGTGGCCATGATGTTTCACAGCGCTGGGGAGATCACAGCGCGAGCCTGGCCTCCAGGCCATGCCGCGCCGCGCCAAGCAAGGCGGCCTTGGGGTTGAGGATGACGTGGACGGGCACCGCGCCCAGCAGCTCGGCAAAGCGTCCCTTGTGCCGGAAGATGCGCATAAAGCGATCGCTCTGGAGCAGCGGGAGGATGCGCGGCGGGATGCCGCCGCCCAGATACACGCCGCCCGTGGCCAGCAAGGTCAGCGCGAGGTTGCCCGCCTGCGCCGCCAGGATGTCCACGAACAGGTCCATGGTACGGGCGCAGAGCGCGCAGGTCCGGTCCGGCTTGGACGCGCCCGCCGCATCGGCCAGGGCGACCTTGACGATGACCGGCGTGGGGTCGTGCGCCACGGCGAGCGCGGCGGCCAGCCAGGCGGGCTCGGGGGCGGCGGCGCTGTCCTTGAGGAAGGCGTAGAGGTTGGGGATGCCGATCCCCGCGCACACGCGCTCGTAGCTGACGTGGTCGAAGCGCCCGAGCAGATAGCGCAACAGGTCTAACTCAAGCGGCGACGTGGGGGCGAAATCGGCGTGGCCGCCCTCGGAGGCATAGCTGCGATAGTGCGTACCGTCCCAGGTCAGGTAGGCCTCGCCGAGCCCGGTGCCGGGGGCCAGCACGGCGATGGTCCCAGTTTTGACGGGGCGGCCGGCGTTGATCGTCTCGATATCGGACGGCTCCAGGATCGCGACCGCGTGGGCCACGGACTCCAGGTCGTTGAGCAGCGTCACCGCGCGCAGGCCCAAGTCGCGGCACAGGTCCGCCTCGTCCATGCGCCAGGGCAAGTTGGTGATGGTTGCGGTCCCATCGACGACCGGTCCGGCCACGCCGAAGGTGGCCGAGACCACGGCCACGCCGGTCTGCGCGAGGAAATCGCGCACCAGCGCTTCGAGACTAGGGTACCGGGCGGAGGGCAACGTCAGTTCGACCAGGGGCCGGCGCGGTCCCGCTTCCGGCGCGTAGACCGCCAGATTTGTCTTCGTCCCCCCGAGGTCACCGGCGAGTAGCAAACCGTCCCCACCCATCCCCCTGCCTGTCATGGACGCCGTCTCCTTCGTGTCCCACCGTTCGTCGCGTCATCACGCGTCTGCTGTTCATTCTAGCGGTTTCGACGCAGGGGTGACGGCATCTCCATTACGTGCGATGCCCTGACCTTGCGCTGATAGCTGACGCGCCAGCAGGTAGGCTGCGAGAGCATAACACACACCATTCGCGCCAGCAGCTTAGCAGATGTGGATCAAAACGATGACAAGCCACGAGCGCGCAGCGCAAGGGCCTACAGATAGCCTGGCGCGCTCAGCCGCGGTCTATGCCCGGGGTACTGGGGGTACCCACAATGTCGGGAATGGTCGCCTTGATAATCTCAAGAGGCAACAGGTTAATAGGTGACGCCGCCGACGATGATCACGTTGGCGTAGGGCGTGCATTCGCCCGTGCGCACCACGGCTCGCGCCCGTGCGGACAAAATCTTGAATTGATCGTGGCTCATACTCTCCAGGCGCGCCCGCGGGAAGCAGGCCTGGATGTCGGCCGGCAGCGCTGTGTTGCCCGCCGCCAGTTCGGTGGCGATGATCAACCTCTCCACTTCCAACTCGCTGGCCACCGCTTCGACAACGCGCAGAAAGGGAGGCAATCCGGCTGTCACGGCAAGGTCAATGCGCGGCACTCCCGCCGGGACGGGAAAGCCCGCGTCGCTGATGACGAGCATGTCCGTATGTCCCAGAGAGGCGATGACCTGTGAGACGTGGCTGTTGAGGAGCGTGGTCTTTTTCATATGTCTCCCTCGATAGATGTACCCGACTATCCGTCCATACTGCCTCGGATTGTCCCCCGAGGCCACGCGAACGGATTGTCAAGGAGGAGTGATCGTACCGGAAAGGTCCCACAAGTCCTCCCATCTCTGGTTATCCTTCCATAAGAAGACCTGCCCCTTGATCAGTCGGCAATTGCGGTCGATCCCCGCGATCTCCGCCATCTCCGCGTCTGTGAGGGGGTCGGACACCAGGGCGCGCAGGTTGCCGAGATAGTTCTCGCGATGGATCGAGAAGGGGATAGGGATCTGACCCCGCTGCGCCGCCCATTTCACGCACACCACGGCCGGGTGGACGCGCAGCCGCCGGGCAATGCGCACGATGACGGGATCCTCGATGTCCACCGTGTCCGTGTCCGTCCGGTCGCAGTCGGGGCGCCTGGGCGAGCCGATGGGACTGAAGCCGATCGGGACAATGCCGTGGTCTCTCACGAACCTGAACAGTTCGGGTTGTTGAAAATGGGGATGTAGCTCCATCTCGTTGCACGCCGGCGCGATGCGGGCGTCCCGCAGCAGTAGGTCGAGCTTGGGGATGGTCATGTTGGAGGTCCCGATGTGCCGCGCCAGCCCCGACTCCACCAGCTTTTCCATCTGGCGCCAGGTCTTCATGAACTCCTCGTGGATGTAGGGGTGGGCATGGGGGTCGCGTGAGTTCACATCGACGCCGGGCGCGTGGGCGTTCGGGAACGGCCAGTGGACGAGGTACAGATCCAGGTACTCCAGCTGCAGATCGCGCAGCGACTGCTCGCAGGCGGGGATGACGGCGTCCTGGCCGTGTTTGTCATTCCATAACTTCGACGTGATCCATAGCTGGTCGCGCCTGAGTCCCTTCTGTCTCACGCCGCGCAAGGCCTGGCCAATCAGCTGTTCATTGCCGTACACCGACGCGCCGTCGATATGCCGATAGCCAACCTCGATCGCGCCCGTGACGGCCTCGGCGATGGCTTCTCCCGTGTGTCGATCCGAGCTAAACGTCCCCAGTCCGATCGCGGGGATAACCGCGCCCGTGGGCAGGATTTTGCCGGGTACAATCGCCGGATCGACGCCGTCCGGAGCGCCGACGAACACGTGCTGCTTTTGTTCCTCGATCTCCTCGATCATCGATCTCCCCCTATGACTATGGCCGGCTCGGTTCCTGATTCCACCGGCCGACAACGGCCGCTACGTAAGCGTTGGCGCCTCCTGGGGAGGCGCTCCCACGCGTCTACCCGCACGAACATCGCAACACGTACTTAGCCCGACTGCGCCGGTGTGATACGAAACGCAAAGGCGTGGTCGCCGGGCCTATCCGACGGCAACTCGATGGTCAAACCGCCCGCGTCGCGGGTCCAGCGTAGCGGCTCGTCGCGGCCCAACAGTTCGACCTTCTCAACGTCGCCTCGGAACAGGCTCACATCGGTGGCCAGCGCCTTGACGGTCACCCGTCCGTTGTCCGGCCAGGCCAGTGCGATAGCATACAACGTGCCGCCCCGTGTCGTGAAGCGGAGGTCCTGACCGCCGAAGGGCGCGCGCTTCGTGTCGTTGAAGCTGCCACCCACCACCTGCGTGGGACCCTCGCCGAAGATTTTCCACGGCCGCGTGCCGTAGATCGCCTCGCCATTGACGGTCAGCCAGCGTCCCACGCCCCGCAACAGCTCCTCCTCCGGCTCCGGGATGGTCCCATCTGGCCGCGGACCGATGTTCAGCAGCAGCGCGCCATTCTTGCTGACGATATCCACCAGGTCGTCCACAATGGAGTCGACGGTCTTATAGTCCTGGTTTTCCACGTAGCCCCAGGAGTTCTTGGCCACGGCCGTGTCCGTCTGCCAGAAGAGGGGACGCAGATCGTCGAGTTGCCCGCGTTCGATGTCATAGACGGCGGCGCCCTCGGGGAACGCCTGGTCAATTACACCGCCGCAATGATCAGGGGCTCTATCCCTTGCAACTCGTCCTGCGCGGCTTGCTCCTGATGGGGCAAAATCAGATCAGTATGACGGCCATGACGCCCGAGCAGTATACCCAGGTGCAGAACATGACCACGCTCCTGAAGTACGCGGTGATCGTCGTGGTCACCGCCCCCATGCTGGCCCTCTACCCCTTCGTGCAGAAATACTTCGTCAAGGGTGTGATGTTGGGGTCGCTCAAGGAGTGACGAGTGACGTGAAGGAGTGACGTGAGGGCGGCCGCGCACCCCCTACACCCAGAGAACGGTTGCGGACCCGCCACGACGATCGGAACGGGAGGAGCATCAGGATGGATGGCATGTCGATCGAACAAGGACCGTTTGAGCCGACCTGGGCGTCGTTGCGGCAGTATCGCTGTCCCGCGTGGTTTCGGGAGGCCAAGGTTGGCATCTGGGCGCACTGGGGGCCGCAGTCGGTCCCCATGTACGGCGACTGGTACGCGCGGAACATGTATCTCGAAGGATCCGACCAGTACCGCTACCATGTCCGCAAGTATGGACACCCGTCCCAGGTCGGGTATAAAGACATCGTGCCGCTCTGGACGGCCGAGCGGTTCGACCCCGACGCGCTGATGAGCCTCTATGTGGAGGCGGGCGCGCGGTACTTCGTCGCACAGGCGGCCCATCACGATAACTTCCACAATTGGAATTCGCGCTTTCACCACTGGAACGCGGTGAAGGTCGGCCCGCACAAGGATATCGTCGGCCTGTGGCGCGACGCTGCCAGAAGTCGTGGGCTACGCTTCGGGCTGTCCGAGCATATAGGAGCCACCTTTTCGTGGTTTGTGCCGACCAAGTGGGCGGACACCACCGGACGATGGGCCGGCGTCCCCTATGACGGACAGGACCCGCGGTACGACGACCTCTATCTTCCCAACCGCTCCGCCACCGATAACAAGGACGAGTGGTACACGAGCAACCCCTGGTGGCATCAGCAATGGTTCGCCTATGCAACCGACCTCATCGACTCGTATCAGCCCGACTTGCTGTACTCTGACGGCGGCGTGCCCTTTGGCAGCATCGGCCTGAACGCCGTGGCCCATCTGTACAACACCAGCGCGCGGCTGCACGGCGGCGTCAACGAAGCCGTCTACAACCAGAAAGACGCGAACGAGGACGTCTTCTCCATCGGCATCCTGGACATCGAGCGCGGCCAGCGTCCAGACATTGCGCCCGCCCCCTGGCAAACGGACACCTGCGTTGGCGGATGGTTCTACGACTACAAGGCCGTCTACAAGACGCCGAAGCAGGTGGTCGAGATGCTCGTGGATATCGTCAGCAAGAACGGCAACTTGCTGCTGAATATCCCGCAGCGCCCCGATGGCACGGTAGACGACGAATGCCTGTATATCCTCGACCGCATGGCGCGCTGGATAAAGGTGAATGGTGAAGGCATCTACGCGACGACACCCTGGACGTCAGCCGGCGAGGGACCCTCACGCGTGGTGAGCGGCCACTTCAAGGAGGACGCGGTAGACTGGACGGTCGAGGATTTCCGTTTCACGTCAAAGGACGGCCGGGTGTATGCCTTTCAGATGACGTGGCCGGACAGCGGCAAAACGATGATCAAGAGCCTGGCCCTGGGCAGCGTTCCCCCCGTGGCGTCGGTCGACCTCCTGGGCGCTGAGGGACCCATAGCCTTCGAGCAGACCGCACGTGGTCTGGCTATAGACCTCCCCGCGACAAAGCCGTGCGACGACACGCAATGCTTCCGTATCGCGTTTCGATAATGGCTCCTGGGTCGCCTTGCCTGTCTCTCAGTTGGCGGTGACCTCTTCGCCCGCCATGGCGCCGGTCATGATCGCCACCGCGTCCGACATGCTGAAGCTGTGCGGATCGATGACCGCGACCCGGCGCCCCAGGCGGTGGATATGCACGCGGTCGGCTACCTCGAACACGTTCGGCATGTTGTGGCTAATCAGGATGACCGGCAAGCCGCGCGCGCGCACCCGGAGGATCAGGTCGAGTACCATATGCGTTTCCTTGACCCCGAGCGCCGCGGTCGGCTCGTCCATGATCACGACGTGCCGCGCGAAGGTGGCGCTACGCGCCACCGCGACGCCCTGCCGCTGGCCACCCGAGAGCGTCTCGACCGCCTGGCGCATCGAGCGGATGCCGATCTTGAGGTCCTGCATGGACGCGCGGGACTCGGCGACCATGCGGGGCTTGTCCATCATGCGAAACACCGAGCCCAGGATGCCCGGGCGGCGCAGCTCACGCCCCAGGAAGAGATTGTCGGCGATGTCGAGCGCGGGCGCCACGGCCAGGTCCTGGTAGACGGTCTCAATGCCGTAGCGGCGGGCGTCGAGCGGGCTATTGAAGCGGACGAGGTTGCCGTCCAGCAGGATCTCGCCCTCGTCCGGGATGATGGCGCCGGAGAGCGCCTTGATCAGGGTGGACTTGCCGGCGCCGTTGTCGCCGATCACGGCCAGGATCTCGCCGGGGTAGAGCTCGAAGTCGGCCCCGTCCATAGCGGTCACGTTGCCGTAGCGCTTGACCAGGCCGCGCGCCGCGAGGACAGGGGTCGGCCGCGCGCCCATCCCGGCAGGGACGGTGTCGGGTGTGTCGATCACGGTCATCGCTTCCTCCCGCGCGCGAGTTGGTCGACGGCCACGGCAAGGATCACCAGGATACCGGTGATCAGCACCTGGTAGATGGCCAGGATACCCATCAGTTGCAGGCCAGTGCGAAAGACGCCGACGATCAGCGCGCCGACGAGCGTCCCCAGCACGCTGCCGCGCCCGCCGAAGAGGCTGGTGCCGCCAATGACCACGGCAGTGATGCTGTCGAGGTTGTCGGTCTGCCCGGCCTGCGGGTCGCCCGCCCCGGTGCGCGCCACGAGCAGCAGGGCCGCGATGCCGTAGATCAGGCCAGCGATGGTATACACGCCGAGCAGCAGCCGTTGCGTGGGGATGCCGACCAGCCGGGCGGCCTCCGGGTTGTTTCCCACGGCGTAGACGTGGCGTCCGGCGGAGGTCTGCCGTAGCACGTACCAGGCGCCGAAGAAAAGGATCAGCAGCAGCACCGACCCGTAGGTGACGTCGGTGCCCCCGATGGGGAACGTGCTGCCGAAGAAGGTGAGCGGACTCGGCAGGTTGTTGATAGTCTGATCGCCCGAGTAGATGTGCGTCAGCGCGTAGGCGATGTTCAGCGTGCCCAGGGTGACGATGAAGGGGGGCAGCTTGATGCGCGTGACCAGGGAGCCGTTGAGCGCCCCAAAGGCGCCGCAGACGAGGATGCCCGCGAGGATGGCGAGGAAGGGGTTGAGGCCGCGGTTGACGGCGAGGTCGGTTATCACGATCGACCCCAGCGCCATCACGGCGCCGCAGGACAAGTCGATCCCGGCGGTAAGGATCACCAGCGTCTGGCCCACGCCCAGCGCCCCGACGACCATGACCTGCTGGACGATCAGCGACAGGTTTCCCCCGGTCAGGAAGTGGGGCGCCTCAATCGCGAAGAAGAGGCACGCCACCAGCAACGCCACTAGCGGCGCGACGGCGGATACTGTGGGCCCGAGGGCGGGGAGCGCGGCGCGGTCCCCGCGTCCCACCTCGACCTCGAGCCGTTCGCGGTTGATTAACTTGCTCATCAAAGGTCCTTTGCAGCGGGGCCGTGTGGACGGGTCGGCGAGCCTGGCCACAGGGTCAGGCTCACCCCGGCGCCCGGACTAAGCAAGGATGAGGGAAGGGCTGCGCAGCTGCGGCCTGCTAGCCTAGCCCCAGCAGTGGGCGAGGCCGTAGGCGACGTTCTGCGACGGGACGCCAGCCACCGGCTTGTTGGTGATGAGGGTGACGCCGGTGTCGGTGTACCCGCTGGGCTTCTTGCCGGTCTTGGCGAAGTTGACGACCGCGTCGACGCCCAGGCTCGCCATCTTGAGCGGGTATTGCTGCGAGGTCGCGGCGATCTGCCCGGCCTTGACGCCGCGCACGCCCGCGCAGCCTCCATCGACCGAGACGATGGTGACCTGCTTCGCCTTGCCCGCGGCCGTGATCGCCCGGTACGCGCCGAAGGCGGCCGGCTCGTTGATGGTGTAGACAAGGTTGATGGTAGGATCTTTCTGCAGGCAGGTCTCCATCGCCGTCTGACCCTTGGTTTGGTCGCCCTGCGTGTACTGGCTACAGACGATGCTGGAGCTGTTGGGGGCGATCCCGTAGCCGTTGAGGAAGCCGTTGTGGCGCAGGTCGCCGACCGTGATGCCGGGATTGAGGTCCATGGTCGCGATGCGGACCGGCTTGTTGCCCTCGACCGCCTTGGCGTAGCGGCCGATCAACTGGCCCGCCGTGAAGTTGTTCGTGGCGAACAGCGCATCGACGGCACTCGTCGGGTTGGTCGGCGTGTCGAGCGCGATGACGAGCACGCCCTTCTTGCGGGCATAGGCGACGGTGGGGACGATGGCCGTGGTGCTGCTCGGGACCAGGAGGATGCCCTTGACCCCGGCGGTGACCATGTTCTGGATCGCCGTGACCTGGCTCTGGTTGTCGCCGTCGAACTGGCCTGCCGCGGTCATCAGTGTGGCGCCCTTGGCCCTGGCCTCCGCCTGCGCTCCCTGGCGCATCTTGACGAAGAACGGGTTCGTGTCGGTCTTGGTGATCAGGCCGATCAAGATAGTACCGGCATGCGGCGCCATGACCGGCGGGTTCGCCACGGTCGACGCGTGCGAACTCCCCACGCCGGTCGCGGCCGTCAGCACGGCCATCGCGGCGGCGACAACGACCGCACGATGCGGATGGCGATGAGATACGAAGCGATTAATCATTCCTTGTCCCCCTCCTAGCAATTGCGCCGTCCATCGGCGTGAGCGGGGCGCTCCATAGCGCCCGTTTGGAAATCGATCACGGGATCAATTTTCAGTATGGTAACATCAGCGGCGGGCGTTGTCAACGCTGGAATGATCCGTGAGCGGCGCAGGGCTGGTGCAAGGTTATCGCGACAGACCGGCTGAGGCAGGACTCGTGAATTGTCTGCCACGGGCGTCGGTCATCCCCTGGGCAGCGGAGCGAGCTGCCGCGGTCCCTGCGGCCATGGTCGTGGGCGCGGGTTGCCGGACCCAGACGGGCGTCCCGCGACGGCGTACCGCGGGGACCGCCGCGATCCCCGTGAAAGCGCTCGTCGCCGACTTTTCGTCGGCGCAAAAGGTGTGGAAAGGTGTGGGATGACGGGGAGCGCGCTGACGCCTTTTCACAGATCCTGCCGGCCGAGGGTGGAGACAGGCGCCTCGGCGCCTATGACGCCGCGCGCGGTACACTGCTAGTAGCGAAGTCACGCGGGACATTCCGTGTCCTGTGTCGCGCGCCTCACGCGCCGGTAGCATGTATCACACGACCAGGATGTCCGTGCCCACCAATACGTCTCTTACGCGGTTCAGGCGATCATTCGCGCTCGTCCTCTTAGCCATCCTTCTCGGGACCGGCATTGCCATCCCGCTCGTGGTGTTGAACCGCGCGCAGGGAGGCATACGGTCGAGCGCGTTGGCACACAGACAGGCGGCCAGGGGGCCGGCGCGTTCGGTGGTCACGGCGTCCCGCTCCGGCGCGGGCCATCCGTTCGTATACGTGGCCATCGGCGCCTCGGACAGCTATGGCGTCGGCGCCGACGATCCGGCGACGCAGTCCTGGCCGGCCGATCTGGCCGCGTCCCTGCCGCTCGGCACGCGCTTCGTCAACCTCGGCGTGCCGGGCATCCTGCTCGGGCGCGCGACCCAGGTCGAGTTGCCGGTGGCGCTCGACGCGCGCCCCGACCTGATCACCGTGTGGCTGGCCGTGAACGACCTGGCCGCGGGGGTGCCCCTCGACACCTACCGCCAGCAACTCGACGGCCTGCTCGACGCCCTGCACCAGGGGACCGGGGCGCGCATCCTCGTCGCCAACGTTCCCGACCTCGGCCTGATCGCCCGGTTTAGCGGACAGCCCGACATCGCCGCGACCGTCGCCGCCTGGAACGCCGCCATCGCCACCGCGGCGTACGCCCATAGCGCCACGCTGGTCGACCTGTTCGGACAGTGGCGCGAACTCGCCGCCCACCCCGAGTACCTTGGGGCCGACGGTTTCCACCCCTCGACGGAGGGCTACCGGCAGATCGCTCGCCTGTTCTGGCAGGCCTATCGCTCGGAGCCGCGCTAGACGCTCCCCTACCTGCGATGCAAAGGCGCTGCTATGCTTACAGGTGTGGGCTTCCTGCCCGTCTCGACACCACGGGACCTTCTAAATCCGCCCAATCAGTCCAGTGCTACGACCCACAATAAACGCGTGCCTAACGATCGACGGGTACCTTCTATCTACCAGCCAGTGACAGTTCAAGCAGCGTCCGTGACTCCTATTGTCGACGCGCGCGCGCTCCGCAAGACCTACGGCAACGGCAAGAACCGCTTTCAGGCGCTGCGCGGCGTGGACCTGACGGTCCAACGTGGCGAGATGGTCGCGATCGTCGGCAGCAGCGGCTGCGGCAAGACCACCCTGCTCAACGTGCTGTCCGGCCTGGACGAGCCGGATAGCGGCGAGGTACTCGTCGACGGCACGCCCCTGCATGAAATGACCGACCGCCGGCGCACCGCCTACCGCGCCCACCGCATGGGCTTTATCTTCCAATCGTACAACCTGATGCCCGTGCTGAGTGCGCTTGAGAACGTGGAGTTGCCCCTGCTCGTGGCCGGCGTGCGCGGCTTCGAGGCGCGGCGCCGCGCCCGCGAGGCGCTCGACTCCGTCGGCCTGATCCGCTGGGCGCGCCATCGGCCCAACGAGCTGTCTGGCGGCCAGCAGCAACGCGTGGCCGTGGCCCGCGCCCTGGTCAACCGCCCCGGCATCATCTTCGCCGACGAGCCGACCGGCAACCTGGACAGCGCGGCCGCCAACGCCATCATGGACATGTTGACCGCGCTCAACCGCGAGAACGGGCAGACCTTTATCATCGTTACCCACTCGCCCGCAGTCAGCGCGCGCGCCCGCCGCGTCGTCACCATGCACGACGGCGCCGTGACGAGTGACGAGTGGCGAGTGGCGAGTGACGAGTGAATAGTTTCTTCGGACAGCCCCCCGCCCGCCTCGCCCTCGTCCTGGCGGCGCTGTTGATCGCCGGGCTGCTCGTGCTGGCCGGTTTGGCGCTGCGCCACCCCGTCCTGTTCAAGCTGGGCGCGCGCAATGTGGGCCGCCGCAAGGCGCAGACCCTCTTGATCGCGCTCGGCCTGATGCTCAGCACCATGCTGATCACCGCCGCGCTGGGCGTCGGCGACGTGATCGGCGGCACCATCCAGGCCGTCGCGGTGGGCACGCTGGGGCGCACCGATGAGGTCGCCTATGCCCCCAACGGACGGCCTCCCTTCCCGCTGGCTCAGTTCGACGGGGCCGCGCCCGCGCTGCGCGCCAGTCCGGTCATCGCCGGCGCGATGCCCGTGGCCGTGGCGTACAGCCGCCTGCTGGCCGATGTCGCCTCGCGCCAGATTGCCACCGTCGATATCGTGGGCGTCCCGAGGTCCATCCCACCGATTTTCGGCCCGCTGCACGGTCCCGGCGGCACGCTGATCGACCCGGCCACGCTCGGTCCCGACGACGTGCTGATCAACCCCAAGCTGGCCGAGGCCCTGGCGCCGACGGTGGGCAACCGGCTGTACCTTTTCCATGACGGCAAACGCTCCGTGCTGCGTGTGCGCGCCCTTTTCCGCGCCCCTGGCATCACGGGCATCCGCCCGGTCGCGGTGATGGGTTTGGACGCCCTGGCGCGCCTGTCCGGCTGGCCGGGGCAGGCCAACGCCGTCATGGTCGCCAACGTGGGCACGGCGGCCACCAGCGCCGGCCGCAGCGACGAGGCCACGGCGGCGCTGGAGGACGCGCTGCCCGGCTTCGAGGTCGACGAGGTCAAACAACGGGGCGTCACCACGTTCGCCCACGCGCAGGACATCTTCACACGCGTCTTCCTGCTCTTTACGCTCTTCGCCGGCGGCATCAGCACTCTGCTGATCGTGCTCGTCTTCAGCCTGCTGGCGGCGGAGCGCCGCGCCGAGATGGGCGTGGCTCGCGCGTTGGGGACGGGACGCGCCCAGTTGGTGCAGACCTTCCTGTTCGAGGGCGCCATCTACGACCTCGCCGCCGCCGCCATCGGCGTTGGCACGGGGCTGGGCCTCGGAACCGTGCTGACCGGCATCCTGTCCTGCCAACTCACCACCTTCAACGTCGGCGTGGCCGGGCAGGTCCAGCCCCACTCGCTGGCCCTGGCCTACAGCCTCGGCGCGCTGGCCACCGGGCTGACGGTCATCCTCGCCGCCTGGTCGATCGGCCGCCTCAACATCGTCGCCGCGATGCGCGGCCTGAGCGACGAGCAGCAGCGGGGCGGCGTGGGTGCGACGCTGCGCCGCGTCTGGAAGCCGTTGCGCCTGGCCGGGCGCGCGCTGGCGCGGCGGCGTGCGGGACTGCTGCTGCGCGTCCTCCTGCGCGACTTACCCCTGGCCCTCGTCGGCCTGGCGTGGCGCCTCGTCGTCGGCGGCCTGCCGCTGCTGCTGCCGGGGCTGCGGTTGCTGCGGATCGGCGTGGTTGCCGGCGACCCTATCGTCTTCTCCCTCGGGGCCACGCTCGCCATTGTGGGCGCCATGCTGCTGCTGCGCCTGCTGCTGCGCCTGGCCCGCCTGCGCCCGCGCCTGGCCGACCGCCTGGCCTTTACGCCCGGCGGCCTGGCCCTGCTTGGCTACTGGGCTTTGCCGCCCGCGCAGCTCGACGCCTGGGGCTGGCCGCGCTTCCAGAGCGGCGTCGAGGTCTTCTTCATCGCCGGCCTGATGATGGTCGCCGGCGCCGTGCTGGCCGCCATCTATAACGTCGATCTCACGCTGCGCCCCGTGCTGGCCCTGCTGACGGCGCTAGGACGCGCGGCCACGGCGCGGGCGGCGCTGGCCTATCCCCTGCAGCACAAAGGGCGCAGCGGCCTGGCGCTGGCCATGTTCTCGCTGGTGGCCTTCACCTTGACCGTGATGGCCGTCATCATCGGCGCCACCGGTCGCAGCTACGGCGACCTCAACGCCGCGGGCAACGGCTTCGAGTTGCAGGCGCAGACCGCGTTCGGGGCCATCCCCCGCGTGGAGGACGCCGCGCGCGGGTTGCCCTACCTGCCGCGCGGCATTGTCAGCGCGGCCACGGCCTCGACGCTGACGCCCGTCGGCGTGGTGCAGTTGGCCGCGCCGCGCCCCGGCTGGACGCTCTATGCTCTCAACAGGGTCGGCGCCCCCTTCCTGGCCGCGACCACGCTACACCTGGCGACCCGCGCCGCCGGCTACGACTCGGACGGCGCGGTGTGGCGGGCCTTGCGCACGCGGCCCGATCTGGCCGTGGTCGACGCGGGCGCGGTGGAGTCAAGCCAGGGTTATGCCTCCGCGCTGCCCGTCTCGTTGCCGCCGGCCTACAGCGGGGCCCCGCTGTTCAACCTGGCCACGGTTCATGCCGAGGACCGCGCCATGGCCCCCGCGCCGCTGTGGGTCGCCGACCCCACGGCCGGCCGCGCGGTGCGCCTGACCGTGATCGGCGTCGTCGACAGCCGCGCCGCCAACACCTACGGCATCATCACCTCCGGGCGCAACCTGGCCGGCGCGGGCTTCCCGGCCGCCACGCCCACCACCTACTACTTCAAGGTCGCGCCTGGCCTCGACCCGCACGTCGCCGCGCGGCACATCGAGGCGGCCTACCTGGACTATGGGCTGCAGGTGACCGTCGTCTCCGAGGTCTTGTACGACGGGCTCGGCCCCAAGCAGGTGCTCAGTGCGGTGCTGGAGGGCTTCGTCGCCCTGACGCTGCTGATGGGCGTGATGGCCCTGGCCCTGATCGCCGCCCGCGCCGTGGTGGAGCGGCGGCACAGCGTGGGGACCATGCGCGCGCTGGGCTACACCCGGCGCATGGTGGGCACGGCCTTCCTGGCCGAGGCCCTGTTCACTGCCGCGCTGGGCCTCTCCATCGGCGGCGTATTGGGCCTGCTACTGAGCAAGAACCTGTTTGACGCCAACTTCTTCGAGCAGTACAAGACCGGCCTGACCTACGCCGTGCCCTGGGACACTCTCGGCGTCATCGCCGCCGCCGCCCTCGCCGCCACCCTGCTGGCCGCCCTGGCGCCCGCCTGGCAAGCATCGCGTATCGCCCCCGCCGAGGCCCTGCGCTATGAATAGCGCCCACCTTCCTCCGACGCGCCCCTCTCAGGCATTGTGTCCGCTGGTGCTCAGGGAACCGCGCGGAAGACGAGGGTCTCGTGGACATGCAGCCCGGCGACCTCATAGGCGTAGCAGCCGGGGCCGCGCACGCGGGTCCCTGACGTGAACGCGTACCACCCGCCCGGCTCCCGCGCGAGCTCGAACATTGTGATGTGCAGGGTGGTCAGGTGCGCCATATCTCGCGTGAAAGCCACGGCGCTGTTCCCATCCAGTCGGCACCTGCGGATGTCGAACATGCCCTGGTAGCGCGAGTCGACCATCCACAGGGTCTTGTGGTTGTACCACCCATCCTGGCGAGTCCCATCCGTCAGCGGCAAGACTCCGTGTGCCCTGTAATTCAGCGGATAGATCGGACCGGCGCCCAAAGCATAGCTGTAGCCGAAGGCATCCGAGATCGAGTGAGCAACCCGTGCCAGCGAGGTCGGACAAACACCGCCGCCAACCTGGGCCACCAGCGGCTCCCGGCGCATCGACCGATTATGCTCCCTGGCCATCGCGGCCGGCGCATGCGAGACCACGACGCTTCCGCATCCTGCCGCTATCGTAGCCGCGACGACAATCGTGGCCGTTGATCCGCGTGCCTATGTCCTGGCCGTTGTGCGCCTGACCTCATACCCGTACTTCCCTCGCACCATTCCCCTCTTTCGCTCTGTCAACCTTTGAGGACTTGCGGCAGGGCAGGCCGGCACAGATACGGCTGCGTGGCCACTCGATGCACCCCAGGGTGCGCGATGGGGCGCTGGTGACGCTGGAGCCGTGCGATTCGCGCGATCTGCGCGTGGGCGACATCGTGCTGGTGCGCGTGCATGGCTACGTCTACCTGCATCTGATCAAGGCCACCGATGGCCGCAGGTTCCTCATCGGCAACAACCACGGCGGCGTCAACGGCTGGGTCGGTCCCCATACAGTCTACGGCATCGCTACGAAGATTGAGTAGGGACGGCATCGGTCCCGTCAAGGGCGCTCCGATGGTCTGCCAGTTCGGCATGTCCGAGGCGGCGAGGACCGGAGCGAAGACCGGAGGGCGGCATGACGAATGTCCCCTATGACGCTCACGCGCGTTTGGTGTATAGTAGCGTCAGTCCGGGCATCCGGTCACACCAACAGGCAATGCAGGCCATGGAGGAACGCTCATGGAACATCGCGTCTTCGGCACCACGCTCCCCGCGCTCGAGGTCCAGTTGCAAGCGGGCGAAACCGTCATCGCCGACAGCGGCGAACTGTCCTGGATGACCGACTCGATCGGTATGAAGACCGCTATGTCCGGCGGCGGCGGCAAGGGCCTCTTCGGCGCCCTCAAGCGATCGATCGGCGGCGGCACGCTCTTCCTGACCGAGTACAGCGCCAACGGAGGCCCCGGCACCGTGACCTTCGCCACCAAGATGCCCGGCGCCATCATCCCGGTGTCGGTCCGCCCCGGCCAGGGCTACCTGGTGCATCGCCACGGCTTCCTGGCCGGGACGCCCGGCATCGAGGTCGGCTCCGGCTTCCAGCGCAGCCTGGGCGCGGGCATCTTCGGCGGCAACGGCTTCATCATGCAGAAGTTGAGCGGGACGGCCGACGCCTGGATCGGCCTCTCCGGCGAGGTCGTCACCTACGACCTGTCGCCGGGGCAGACCCTGCGCGCGCACCCCGGCCACGTCGGCATGCTCGAGGAGCGTGTCTCCTTCGACATCACCACCATCAAAGGCATCGGCAACGCCATCTTCGGCGGCGACGGCATCTTCCTGGCTGCGCTGACCGGGCCCGGGCGCGTCTGGCTGCAGACGCTGCCGCTGCCCAACCTCGCCCATGCGCTGATGCCCTACCTACCGACAAAAGACTGAGGCCGTTCGTCCACTCTCATAGCCTGGATGATGCGCGAAGGAAACGGAGCCGCACATGGACGCGGATACACACATAGACACCCACACGGATACGCCCTTACCCTTGGCCGCCTAGCACGAATTTACCAGCATCTACGTAGGTAAGCGTGTGTGCTTGCGGCAGGGTCACGGTGAAGGTACTGCCCCGACCGGGCATGCTCTCCGTGTGGATGTCGCCGTGCAGCGCCTCGACGAGGGCCTTAGCGATGGCCAGCCCCAGGCCCGTCCCCGTCTCCGTCCGCGCCATGTCGCCCTGGTAGAAGCGCTCGAAGATGTGGGGCAGAGCCTCGGGGGCGATGCCAGGACCGCTGTCCCGCACCGCGATGGACACGCGCCCCTCGCCAATGGTGGTGGTCACGCCGACCTCGCCACCTGGCGGCGTGAACTTGAGCGCGTTGTCAAGCACGATCAGCAGCACCTGCGTCAGGGCGTCGGGGTCGCCCAGGACGGCCACGTCATTGGCCTCCTCGCGATGGATGCGCCGCCCCGCATGGCTGTGGCCAAGCCGGCGGCACAGGTCGGCCAGGAGCGGGGCGACAGGGACAGGTTCGTGGCGCAGCGGACGCCCGGCGTCGGTGCGGGCGAGGGTCAGCAGGTCGGCCACCAGGCGGCTGAGCCGCTCGCTCTCGCTCACCAAATCCGCCAGCACGGCCCGACGGTCGGCGGCGGCGATGGGCGGCTCGCGCTCGAGCAGGCCCAGGTTGCCGCGGATGGTGGTCAGCGGGGTACGCAACTCGTGCGAGGCGTCGGCCACGAAGCGGCGCTGCGTTTGGTAGGCCTCCTGCAGGCCGGCCAGCATGGCGTTGAACGTCGTGGCCAAGCGGCCGACCTCGTCGCGCGGGCCACCGTGGACGACGCGCCGGTCGAAGTCCCGCGCGTCGCCGATGGCTCGCGCCGTCTGGGTGATGCGCGCGATAGGGCGCAGCGCCGTGCCTGCGAGCAGCCAGCCCGCCCCGAACGCCAGTAGGGTCGCGACGAGGCCGCCGCCGATCAGGACCAGGCGCAGCACCGCGAGCGTCGCATCCTGGTCCGCGAGCGAGTGCGCAACTTGTAGGATCCGCAGAGGCGAGTTTGGTCCCGAGCCAGGACCAAAGCCAGGACCCGAACCGGAGCTAGAACCCGAGCCGGGACCAAAGCCAGGGCGCGCGCCAGCCCCAGGGCTCCCGCTACGGTTGGGCGGCCGGCTCTGGCTATAGCTGTTGCGGCTGTAGAGGAGCGTCCGCTGGCCGCCGATGGACACGATGACGGGACCGATCGCACTGCCCGGCTGCTGGAGCCGCGCGAGCATGGAGGGAGTGAGCACGTCGACGGCACCCTTCAGGGCAGGCGATGGAAGGAGCACCTTGCCGTCGAGGTCGCGAATCTGGACATCGAGCCCCGCCGTGATCAGGTGATCCGGGTCGGCGGACGGGTCCCCGGGTGCGCTCAGCAGGTGGCCCGCGTCGAGGCTCCCCGCCTCCGCCACCAGCGCGGTCTTCGCGATGTCGACCATGGCTTGGTCCACCCTGACATAAAGCACGCCGCCTAGCAGGAGCAGCGTCAGCGCCAGGATCGCGCTGTACAGCAGGCTCAGGCGCAGGCGGATCGACACGGCCGCCCATGGCAGCCGGCGCGGCCGGGGCGCCGCTACTGCTTCACTTGCTGGGCGCAGCGGGATGCGCTCAGCCCTCGCGGAGGACATAGCCGACTCCGCGCACGGTCTGGATCAGGCGCGGCTCCCCGCCCGCCTCGGTCTTGCTCCGCAGGTAGCCGATGTACACGTCGAGCACGCTAGTGTCCCCGCCGAAGTCGTAGCCCCACACCTCCTCCAGGATGCGCTCGCGCGGCAGCACGTGCCGGGGATGGCGCAGCAGGGCGGCCAGCAGGTCGAACTCCTTGGGGCTCAGGGCGAACACGCGGTCGCCGCGCCAGGTCTCGCGCGTGGTCGGGTCCAGCGCCAGGTCGGTGTAGCGCAAGATTTGCGTGCGCCCGTCCTCCCCGCTAGGCTTGCTGCGGCGCAGCAGGGCGCGGATGCGGGCCAGCAGCTCGACCGGGGCAAAGGGCTTGACCAGGTAGTCGTCGGCGCCCGTGTCCAGGCCCTCGGCGCGATCCTCGACGGCGTCGCGCGCGGTCAGCATCAGGATGGGGGTCTGGTCCTCCTCCCGCAGGCGGCGGGCGACCGCCAGCCCGTCGAGCGCCGGCATCATCCAGTCGAGCACGACAAGGTCCGGGCGGTGCGCCCTGGCCTGGTCGAGCGCCTCACGCCCGTCGGCCGCGGTCACGACGTGGTAGCCCTCGTAGGTGAGCGTGCGGCGCAGCATGTCGGTGATCTTGCGATCATCATCGGCGATGAGGATGGTCGGCATAGCGGATCCTCCCAGTACTCGGTTGCTACTATCCTCAGTGTACGTATCCGCGCCATCTCGCGCATATGAGGACCAATCCACTCCCTGTCAGGAGCGCCGCACGCCGAGCGTGATCGTGCCGGAATACCCGGCGCGGCTGCGCTTCATCGTGAGCGTCGATTGCCTGCCCCCGTTGGCGTAGATAGAATCGTCGCCGTTGCGCGTGTCGCGCGCGGCGGCGCGCGCTTTATAGACCCCCGTCTGGTAGACCGCGTCCGTGAGACTGTCCGCGAAGTACAACTGCCCCGTGTGCACGACGGTGCCGCCGACATGCACTTTGACGTGGATGTGGACCGTCCGACCCCGATTCCACCCCGGATAGATGGTATCGAACGCGCAGGCGCCCCGCGCATCGGTGCGCTGAATGCCGCGCAGGAACGTGTGCTTATCCGTGGGCGCCACGGCGCCAGGGCCGGCTCCCCCATTCCCCGCGGGAGGAGTACCGCCGGGCGGGGGACCGCCGTTGCCCGCTGGCGGGGTACTCCCGGGTGGTGGCCCCCCGCCGGGGCCGCCGGGGCCGCCGGCGCTCGCGCTCTCGAACCCAGAGTAGATGCCCCGCGCGTCGCAGTGCCAGATGTCGACGACCGCGCCCGGGATCGGTTGGCAGGTCGCGGCGTCCACCACAGTCAGCCCCAGCGTGAGCGGCGTGCCAGGCCGCTGCTCCGTGATAGTGCGGCGCACTTTCTCCTTGGGGATGTAGTACGGTCCCTCCGTCTGCTCCGGCGTGAGCACGCAACTCACCACGCCGGCGGACAAGCCGTTTGTCAGGCGTGGCGCCGCCGAACTGGCGGATGAACGTAGCGCCGCCGCGCGACCCTTCCATGCCACCGTGCCGAGGGCGGCCAGCCCGAGGCCGCCGAGCTTCATCAGCGACCGCCGGCCCCTCGGTCCTCGTGGACCGAGGGGCGCCACACGGCGGCTTAGCAGGGACGTGGCCAGTCCGGCGCCGGCCAGCAGAGCGCGGGATTGCCGTGGGGTCATAGGTTTCATGTCTGCTCCTTCTACCGCTTTAGACGATCGCCTTACCGGGGCTGAAGATGGTGACCGTCGTCCCGGACGGGGAGGTCACGACATCCCGCGCCGTGACCTGAAAACCGTTATAATGCCATCCGTTCGCAGGGCTTGGACTCAGATTTTGGCCGTGGCGAGCGCGGCATGCAGCGATTGGGCAAAGGCCTCGCTGGTCATGGTAGCGCCCGAGATCACGTCGATGTTGGCGCTCTGGGCCTGGAGCGCCTCCTGGCGCAGGAGCGGGACGGCCTGATAGTTGATGTACGCCGAGCGCGCTCTCTCCGTGGGCGTCGAGGCGCGGATATCGGTGATGCGCTTGCCGGTCACGATGATGGTCACCTGAACCGGCCCCCACCGCATGTCCACGCGGGGGCCCGCAATCGCGCGCGCGACCACGCGCGGGGCCACGGGGTGCGCATGCCCGACGGGCGTCGGGGTCGGCTTCGGGCGCGTGGCGGCCCCCGCGTGGCCGACCGGGATGATGGCTGCGGCGGTTGTGATCAGGATGGGAATCGAGCGATGCATGGTACGGTCCTTTCCTCAGCTGTTCTGTCACTCATCTCCAGAGTAAGGGTAGTAGCTAAGGACATCCCAAGACGCTCCTAAGAAATAGCTGAGAGGATGGTAAGCGTTCCCTAAGAAGTGGACACGCCGCCCGCGACGATGACCGCGACGATCCAGCATGTGCCTGGCGTCGCGCGATTCCGGGTGCGAACCTCCTACACGTTCCCCATGGCCGCGGGGCCGCGGCTACAGGGGGCAGCGCGCCGACGTTGGAGCGAGCAGCCAGCGCACGATGCGGGCGCTGTCTTGGTCCACGACGATGGGATCGCCGCAACGGTCGAGGGTCAGCCCCTGCGGGTTGGCCCGTCCGGCCAGCACGCGATACGGCGCGCTGGCGCCCGGATCGATGGTCCATAGCCCGCCATCGCCGAGCGTGGTGATCCACACGCGCCCAGTCCGGTCGACGGAAACATCGTCGGGCGTGGAGAGCGTGCCCTCATAGGAGATGGCGCCCCGCGGTGAGATAACCACCAGGGTCCCCAGGCGCTCGTCGGGGACCAGGATGTCGCCATGCGCGTCGAACGCGGCAGCGACCGGGCGGCCGAGTCCTCGCGCAATCACGCGGACGTGGCGTCCGTCGGCGCCGACACGCAGGATCGTGCCGCGTGGCGCGTCGGGAATCAACACGTCGCCGCTGCGCGGGTCGCGGCCAATGCCGTCGACGCCCTCCTGCCCCGGAACGGGCTGCAACGCGTAGAGGACGCTCCTCGCGCCGCTCGGATCGATGCGCACGATGCGGTCGCTGCCCTGCTCGGCCACGATGAACGCCCCATCGGGCAGTGCGACGATGCCCTCGGGCACGGAGAGGCCGCGGGCGAGCGTCGTGACGCGCCCGCCGTCGAGCCGCTCCAGCGTGCCGCGCGCGAGGTTGCCCCAGACCAGGCGGCCCCGGGCGTCCATGGTGATGTCGTCGGGCTGCCCGCCGACCTCGACCACCGTCTGCAGCAACGACGCGTCGCGCGCGGCCGACGCACGATAGACGGGTGAACCGGCCAGCGCGACGAGCGCTGCGGCGATGATGAAACGAGAGAACAAGCGCATCATTGGAGGCCTCCTGCCGAATAGGGTTGATAGTGGTGTCTGTCGTGACGATGCGGCTCACACGTGATGGCCTCGCCGTCATGGCGCACGAACCGCCGTTATCGGTCATCTTCATGCACTGGCTGGTTCTTGGCAACTTCTCGGTCTCTACTGCGACACTTCTTAGCCAACGCTTAGGGTTTCCTTACCCAAGACCCGTAGACTGGACCTATCGACAGTCGCATGACGACTGCGTAGAGCCGCACAAGGAGAGACAAAATGAACACGGTGATGGGTCGACAACACCAGGGCGCAGGCTGGGGTCACGAGACGATAGGCGACGGGGAGGACGCGCTGGTCGTCGAGAGGGAGCGGACGCGTGTGCTCGACCATGACCTGCTGCTCGATTTGCTCGACCGGTCGATCATGGACGAGCGGGACGGGGTAGCCCTCTATCATCAGTATCTCGACGACGCCCCGCTGGAGATATACGACACGCTCGTCGCGTCCGGCACCCAGATCGAACGGCACGTTCGCCTGCTGGAGCGCGTCATCACACAACTCGGCGGCGATCCCTCCTTCCCCTCACCGGCGGCAGGGCATGGGCGGCTGATCCGGGAGCCAGGCGCGCCGCACGAGACAAGGCTGTCGCGCTGGATCGACCGCCTCGACGCGATCGTTGCCTTCGAGACGCGCGACCAGACCCTCTGGACGACGCTAAACCGCCTGTCACGGACAGACCTCGCGGCGGCCGACGCCGCCATCGTGCGCCCCGCCGCCTTGCAGGTCGAATCCGCGGAGGCGTTCGGCGCCTGCAACGGCAGCCAGCATCGAGAGCGCATCCGGTGGGCGCGGGACACCATGCGCGATCTCGTACGGGAGCAACGCGGTCTCGGCCCTCCTCACCATAACTCCTGGCGCGCCCTCGCCCACCTCGTCTGGGGCAGCTAGCCAACAGTGGACGCCGGCGGGACGGTCTTCGCGACGGATGGGGGAAAACAAAGGGTTACGCCGCAGCCAGCGGGAGGGCGATTGCGCGCGACGGGCGCACTGCGGGAGGCGCCCTTGTGCGGCGGACAACCGAGACGGGCTTAGCCGCGCCGCACAAGCCGGCTAGGAGAGCAGCACGCCACGACGATGCACGCCAGGGCGCCCACGAGGAGGAGGGTTGGCCCGACGACGGCATTGACGCACGAGGCCAGGCCCCACACCGCTTTGAGGGGCACGAAGAAACGCGTGGTGTCTCCGGGCAGAACAAGGACTGCCCACGCGATCGGGAGCGTGGCACACCAGAACTGTGGTCCAGCCAGGAGGCGGCGCCACGCCGCCTGTCCCCCCTCGGTGGCCCAGCGCAAGCCGACGATTGACGTGCTGACGCCGCGCGGTCGTATCGTCAACGTGGCGACCCTCTTTGCCAACGGCGATCCGAACCCCCATAATCTTAACGGACCCCTGGGCTCACTGGTGGTCGGACCGGACGGGACGGTCTGGTTCACCGATCGGTTGGGCAACAGCATCGACCGAACTGGTGGCGAACCGCATCGGGCGGATCGCGCCCTCCGGCTGCATCTCAAGCGTCGCGGTCCCGACGCGCGACAGCGACCTCTACGGCATCGCCGCGGCGGCCGATGGATCGATCTGGTTCACGGAGGCGCAAGCCGGCAAGATAGGCCACTTGCTACCGCAATCTACGCTGCCCCCAATCAATATAAATCAAGTATACTAAATGGGACGCGCGGAGGTGCGCGTCTGTGATGTCGTGAAGATCAGAGCAGGGTGGGCATGAGCATGATTGTCAACGCCGACGACGCCATGAACGCTGGGACGACCACCGCGCTTGGGAGCGCAACCGCAACGGCTACTGGAGGGACGGCCGCCTCGGCAACCGCCAATGGGACCGGGGCTGGAACCGGAAGTGGGACCGGAAGCGGGAGCGCGCCGGCTCCGGAAGCGCGCGGCCTCGAGTCGGTCGTGGCCGCGCAGTCGCGTCTGGGCGCGGTCGATGGGACGGCGGGAACGCTGCACTACGCGGGTTATAGCATCGACGATTTGGCCACGCGGGTCCTGTTCGAGGAGGTGCTCTACCTCCTGCTGCATGGCGAGTTGCCCGCGGCCGGCGAGCTTGACGGCCTGCGCGCCGAGTTGGCCGCGGCCCAAGATGACCGCGAGGCGCTGGCCCTCTTCGCCACGCTGCCCGTGACGGGCGCGCCGATCGATGCGCTGCGGACCGCTGTCTCGGCGCTGGCTCAGTTCGACCCGCGAGTTGAGGACGTCACGCCGGAGAATGCGCGGCGCACGGGGGTGCGCCTGGCCGCCTTGATGCCCGTCGCGCTGGCCGGCGCCGAGCGGCGCGCCCACGGGCGCCAGCCTGTGCCGCCTCGCCCTGACTTGGGCCACGCCGCCAACTTTCTCCTCATGCTGCACGGCGCCGCGCCGACGGCGACGGCGACGCGCGCTCTCAACGCCTATCTGGTGCTGCTGGCCGAGCATAGCCTCAACGCCTCGACCTTCGCCGCGCGCGTGGCCATCGGCGCCGGCGCGGACACCTATGCCGCCCTGACCGCGGCCATCGCCACGCTCAAGGGCGATGCCCACGGCGGCGCCAACCGGCGCGCGGCCGAGATGCTGCGGGAGATCGGGACGCCCGAGCGGGTCGAGTCGTTCGTCGAGGCGGCGCTGGCCTCCCATCGTCGCCTGATGGGCATCGGGCACCGCATCTACAAGACGCGCGACCCGCGCGCGACACATCTGGAGGCTCTGGCCCATGATCTGGCCGAAGAGACCGGGCGGAGCGACATCTACAACGTGGCGCGGCGGCTGGAAGGGGTCGTGAGCGGGCACCCCTACTACCAGCAGCGGCGGCTCTACCCCAACGTGGAGTTTTTCTCCGCGCCGGTGCTGGCCGGCCTCGGGTTCCGTCCCGAACTGATGCCCGCCGTCTTCGCGCTCAGCCGCATCGCCGGCTGGACGGCGCACATCATGGAGCAACTGGCCGACAACCGCCTGATCCGCCCGGCCGCCCGCTACATCGGCCCCCCGCCGCGGCCGTTCATGCCGCTGCAAGAACGCGGCGAGTAGCCAGTGGCCACTGGCCAGCCCGCTGGACTCGGACGCGAGGGCGTGCGGTGGTACCGAGTCGTGGAGAGCACGACCGGCGTCGGCGCGCCGCCCGCGCTGCCAATCTTGCCCTGCTACCTGCGACAGCCACGGCGCATGGATTCGCCTCTTGTAGTATGGTAGATGACAAGAGGAACAGTTGACGCGCCGGGCAGGCCGGTAAAGGTCGTGGGTCGCGGCCGGGCCGGGGTGTCAGGGATAGGGAGGTGAACGATGGCTGACGAGACAAAACGCTGGGACACCCTGGAGTCGTTTGTCGAGAATATCTCCGCGGTGGCGATCGAGCATTTCGCGACCGGGGAAGTGGACACGCCGGTGTTGCACTTCCCGAAGGACAACGCCATCGGCGTGGCGCACCTGTGGCCGCTGCCGGGGCTGGACCTGTCGCACATGGCCCGCCTGATCATAGGCTACTACGACCCGCCGCTGGCCGTGGTCCTGGCCGAGGGTTGGGCCACGAACATGGCGCTGCCCAAAGATGTCGAAGAGGCTCTGGCGGGGAAGCGCCCCTGGAGCGAGGTAAGTGAGCGCGTACGCAAGCATCTGACTCCCGCGCTGCGGCACTACCCGATGCTGGCCGAGCCCCTCAAGCGCGGGGAGGTGGAGGCGCTCGGCAACAAGTACCGCCAGGATATGACGTACGCCTGGCACGATGAGACGATGGGACCCGTGGTGCGCGACGGGAAGTCGCTCAAGAGCCTGCCGACGCACATGCGGCGCAAGATCATGACCCTCTTCGGAGAGGATCGCCAGGGCCACAGCCGGACGTTGATGTGGCGCATCGAGCAGCGCGACGGCCGGCGTCACTTCGTCCAGGAAGTCCTGGAGGAGGTCGATAGCTACGCCTCGCGCTGGCGCCCCCTCTATTTTTCCTGGGAAATGGCCGCCAAGACAGGGCAGCCCATGGCCGTGATTCGCGCCCGCGTGCGCGAACTGTGCCGCAAGGAACTGGCTCCCTACAGGTTGGTCGAAGGCGTCGACTTCACGGACGCGGACAGCCTCTTCGGGAAGCCAGTGCCGCCGTATGTGCAGTAGGCCGTGGGCCGTGGGCCGTGGGCCGTTATTGGGTGAGGAGATGACGGTGCGTATCCGATGGCCGCATGTTAGCGGGCGCAGAGCGGCCACTGTTGGAGCACGGTATAGCGCGCTCCGGACGGGCCAAGGGTGCTTTGCACCAGGCTCAGGGCGTCGACGGTACAGCGGTAGTAGCGGCGCCCTTGCTCCCGCGGCGGCCGGCCTGCCACCAGCGCGCCAAGAGCGGCTCGCGCGGCCGGCGTCGCCTCGTCGCGCACCCGCGCCAGGGTGACGTGGGGCGTATAGCGTTCGCGGCTCGCCACGGCTTTCGTGGACAGTAAGGCGTGGTCCAGGCGCTGGTGGAGGGCCAGCAGCGGCGCGGCGCCCTCGTGGAGGCCGACCCACACCACGCGCGGTTGGCGCGCGTTGGGGAACACGCCCAGCGGGCCAAACGCAACGGCGAAGGGGCCTCCCGCCGCGGCGGCCATCGCGCAGGCCGTCGCGACGGGCCCCACCTGCTCGGCGGTCGTTTCACCCAGGAAGCGCAGCGTCAGGTGGATGCTCTCCGCCAGTACCGGGCGCAGGATCGCCGCGTGCGTGCCCACCGGGTTCAGCCCGCCGAGCAAATTGGCCAGCGCCCGTTGTCCCTCCGGCGGCAGCATTACCGCGATGAATAACCGTCGCGTTCGCGTGTCCAGGTAGTGCTCCTTAACCAGGGATCACTCTAGGCGCGGATCAGTCGGCGATGAGGATGTGCGCGTACTGGCCCTGCGCGTAGGCGCCGCCCGGATAGTCGTTTACCCATGCTCCCCACCCGCCGGCCCGGAAAGGGTGACGATCGGTATATACGACCATGCGCTGATTATTGACGAAGCAACCGATGTGGTTACCCTGAATGCGCAGGGCTATCGTAGTGTCTCGGAAGGGATGCGCCCGGTCGCTGAGCGTCTCGAATACGGTAGCGTTGTTGCCATCGTTCTCCCGGTCGAGACCGACGTCGCCGCTCTGATCGATCCAGCACGCATAGTCCGTGTAGTAGCCGTCAGGATTGTCCGTCCAGCGGCCGGCCACCCCCACGCGTCCGGCGCCCCGCAGGCGCACGACCGCCGCGATCTGGCCGTTCGCCAGGTCAGGGAACTGGCGCGGCGTCACGATGAGCTTGTATCCGCCGATCGCCGAGATCGTCAGACGCCCGTGGGCGATGACGGCGCTGGTGTGCTCGTAGTGGCTCGTATACCAACTGTTATTGTTGCCCGCGCTGAAGTCGTAGTCGACCAGGGGCGTGAATGGATAGGCGGAGAGCGTTGGCCGATGCGGCGCTTGCGCGGCGCCATCGATCATGATGCGGGCGTATTGCCCCCGCGCCGTGCCATCGTCAGGCGCGCTGCCCACATACATACCCCAGGTACCGGCGGGGAGGGGAGTCGGGTCGACGTACGAATAGACCGGACGACTGTTGACGACGAAGGTCAACTGGCCGCCGACGGCCTGTATGGTCAGAACGTTGTCGCCGCCTCGGACGATAGCGTTGTCGTACACGGCGAACAGAGCGGTCTGCGTCCCATCGGCGAACCGGGTGGCGCCGCAACGCCCCTCGCCGTCGATCCAGAAGACGTAGCCCTCCTGGACCGTCTGGTCAATCCGGGCTGCGAGGCCTACCTGGCCGCGTCCCACCAGTCGAACGACGGCGGTCACCAGGCCGTCCGCCAGGAGGAGCGGAGGGCGCGGCCCTTCGAGGTGGGTCTGGCCATCCGCCACACTCAGCGTGTACCGGCCGCCCGCAATGGACTCATCGTAGGAGTTGGCCCGCGCGATGGGCCAGCCGGCAGAGGTGTTCGCGGTGAAGTCACTCTCGAACAAAGGGACCCAGGGGGCGCCACCGGCGAGCCGTGCCGCCTGTACTGGTGACGGGGACACCGCGCCGAGCGTCAGGAAGGTGGCGGCGAGCAACGCGACCCTGAGGTTGAGGGAGGCGGAACGAGAGCAAGTCCTCATGCGACGGTCACTCCTTACATACAATGCGTCCTGACGCTATCCGAGCGCTCGCTTTGGTCTGAGACATCGGTTAGCTGCCAAAGCGTTGCTGCAAGGCCATGACGTTGGCGACGTAGTGGGCGGCCTCGGCGGAGACGCCCTGCGTCTGGACGCCGTGCAGCCCTTCGTGGTAGGCGGCGACGGCCAGGCGCTCGTCGCCGAGCAGGTCGAGGTAGTAGCGCAGCAGGACGGCGCCGGCGCGCACGTTGTCGGTCGCGTTGTAGGGGTCGATGCGCCGCCCTAGCAGGATCGCATCGATCCAGTCGACCGTGCCCGGCATCAGCTGCATCACCCCGATCCCGCCGTCGTTGGCCACGATCATCTGCCATCCGCTCTCCTGCCACGCCACCGCCTTGAGCAGCGACGGGGCCAGCCCGGCGGCCTGCGCCTGCGTCGTCAGGATGGCGGCGATAGACGTTTGATCTGCCATCGCGGGCGTCGGCAGCGGCGTCGGCGTCTGCAGCGGCAGCGGCAGCGGCGTCGGCGTCTGCACGGCCACCGTCCCGGGAGCAGGCACGGTCAGCCGCTGGCCGATGCGCAGAAAGGCCGTTGGAGAGAGGCCGTTGGCGGCGGCTAACCGGCTGAGCGAGATATTGAAGCGCTGGGCCAGCACGGAGAGCGAGTCGCCCGGCCGCACCACATAGACGGTCGTCGCGGCCGTCGCCGCGCCGCTACCCGATCCCGGCGCCGGTTGAACCGCCGGCGGCTGGGGGAGTTGACGATCGGGAATCACCAGCACCTCACCTACCACGATGCGGTCGGCATTGCGCAGATGGTTGGCGGCCAGCAAGCGGGCGACCGTGGTATGGAAGGACACCGCGATGCCGGAGAGCGTATCGTTGGGCCGGACGACGTAGATCGCGCCGCGCGCATCGAGCGCGCTGCCGGCGGCGGCCGGCACAGGCGGTCCGGCGACGAGGGTCATGCCGATCATACAGGCGGTGGCGAAGGCGCGCAGGCGGCGGATGTGTCTCATGCGTTTTCCTTTCCCTTGACGTCTTGACGTCCCTCATGCCCCACGGTGATCTGACGTGGGTGCGCCCAGAGTGTACTCGATATCGTCGCCGACCGCTACACCGGCGCGCCCGCGGCCACCGTCGGCGCATCGTCGTCGCTGCGCCCGCGCCCAGACTATAGATAGCGTAGGATACAGTGGTGAGGAAACGATGACCGCTTTAACCGTCTACTACGACTATACCGATCCGTGGTGTTACGTGGCCGTCCTGCGGGTCGATTGGCTGCGCGGCGAGGTTCCCGCGCTGGAGGTGCGCTGGTGGCCGTTCGAGCTGCGCCCCGACCTGCCGCCGCGCGGCGCCCGCCCGCAGAACCCGGCCTTTCTGCGGCGCAAGATCCAGTATGACATCGACGAGATGACGCGCGAGCTTGGCGTGCGCATCCACGTGCCGTATGACCGGGTCACGAACTCGCGCCTGGCCCTGGAGGGCGCCCTGTTCGCCCACGAGCGCGGCCACTCCGCCTTCGACGCCTACCATCGCGCGGTCTTCGCCGCCTACTTCGAGCGCCAGCAGGACATCGGCGCGCTGGACACAGTCGTGGCCGTCGGCGGGGAGGTCGGCCTCGACGGCGACGAGCTGCGTCAGGCCCTGACGGAGCACCGTTATACCGCGGAGGTCGTCCGCCTGCACGAAGAGGCGGAGGAGTTCGGCGTCGTGGCCATCCCCACCTTCGTCTCAAACAACCAGGGCGCTGTCGGCATCGTGGCCAAGGAGCGGTTGCTGCGCATCCTTCGAGAGTGACGAGTGGTGAGTGGTGAGTGGTGAGTGGTGAGTGGTGAGTGGTGAGTGGTGAGTGGTGAGTGACGAGTGGGATAGGACGGACCGAGGTGCTGTCCTTCGTGCTACACACGACCGGCCGATGTCCTACCTCACTTGTCACTTGTCACTTGTCACTCGTCACTTGTCACTTGTCACTCGTCACTCGTCACTCGTCACTCGTCACTCGTCACTTGTCACTTGTCACTTGTCACTCGTCACTCGTCACTCGTCACTCGTCACTCGTCACTCGTCACTCGTCACTCGTCACTCGTCACTCGTCTATCGCCGCCGGCGCAGCGGGGACAGCAGGGCTGACAGGTCGACGCTGCCCTCGATCGCGGCGCCGATGGAGTAACCTACTATCGTTGTGACCAGGACCAGCGCCGCCGCTCCGAAACCCAGCACCGCCAGGATCACCCCGAACACAACGCCTAGCGCCGCACACAAGACGCGCACCGGCATACTGTCACCTCTCTCATCTTCTCTCCTCTGCGTGCTCGCCTCGTTCTGCTCCCTCTCCCGCGCACAATAAAGAACCGGTTGGACCGTCGGCGTAGCCAAGGGGCCGATTCGCAGCGTAGCGCGGGGTCGGAGTGATGGGATGTCCGTCTTAGCGTAGTGGCCGCCGACCGCCCGGCTTGGTCTGCTGCATCAACGCGCGGATGCGGACATCGCGGACCGGGATACCCGTGAGCCCTTCCAGACGCTCCGCGATGCGGCGCTCCAATTCCAACCCCGCCGCGGGTAGATCCGTGTGCGGCGTGATATAGGCGTCGCACCGAACCGCGAGCGCGCCGTCCCGTGGCTGGCTGACCTTTCCGCGGGCGCCTTCGATACCGGAGATCCCCCTGGCGCTGTAGCGCACCACACCATCCAGCCCGCCGAGGACGACCTCGGTCAGGCCCGGCCCGTCGCTCCGCAAGCGCGCTCTATAGCCCGGACGCTTCCGTGACTCCGGCGCGCGGACCAGCGCCGCGCATTCTCCGACCAATAGGGCCAGGCATAGCGCCGCAGTGACGATCGCCCCCGCCAGCACGACGACGCGAGCCGTGCCGCCGACGCGGGCAACATCGGCGGCTATCGCGGCCACCGGCTCGTACGGCCAGAGCCGGGCGGCCTGGGCGGCGCCGAGGATGCCGGTCACGAGCAGGGCCGCGAGCGCGGACACGACGACCAGCGCGGCGAGCAGGATCATCGCCAGCAGCCGGTTGAAGAGATTCACGTCTCCGGCCCGCTACGACGACGCGGGCAGGATGATGTCCGCGACGTTGATGTTGACTTCGCGCGCGTCGAGGCCGGTCAGCGTTTTGACCCGCTCGATCACGTTGCGCCGGATCGTGTCGGCGACCTGCGGGACGCTGGCACCGTACTCGACGATGATGTTGAGGTCGACGATGCACTCGGTCTCGCCGATCTCCACGGCGACACCCTTGTTGGGCTGGTCGGGATGGCCGGTGAAGAAGCCGCCGAGGTTGCCGAAGGCCTGGGAGAGGCCCGCGCTCGTCATGTCGCTCACGCCCGCGACCTCGCGCGCGGCCAACCCCGCGATGCTCGCCACGACCGCGTCGGCGATGGTGGTCTCACCCGGCGCGCTCCGCGTACCCTGTGTCCCCTGCGTGCCCTGCCCGTTGCGCGCCACGGCGATGATGGTGGTCGTGGTCCCCTGGTTGTTAGCCGGCGTGTCACTCACGGTTATCTCCTCCACGACAAGGTTGTCGCCTACCCGATGGGTGGTAGCAGGCGGCGTGCCAACTCTATAGCGTATCACGTCTTTGTGGCCGCCGCGGGTTTGGCCACACGTCGCGCCGAGCAGCATCCGGCTACCCTCCCAGTCGCGGCGCAAAAGGACACCCTATCCCGCCACGGGTGCGATGTTGAGCGAGCGCCAGAGGTACCAGGTGGCCACGGTGCGGTAGGGCGCCCAGGTCGCGCCGAGCTGGTGCGAGGTGGCGCGGTCGGGCAACGCGTCCAGGCCATAGTAGCGTTGGAGTGAGGCGCGCAAGCCCAGGTCGTCGACCGGGAGCACGTCCATGCGCCGCAGGCTGAAGATCAGGAACATCTCGGCCGTCCAGCGGCCGATGCCCTTGACCCGCACCAGTTCGGCGATGACCGCCTCGTCGTCCCGTGCGGCCAGACCCTCCAGGTCGATCTCCCGGTTGGCCACGCGCCCCGCCAGATCGAGCACATAGCCTGTCTTGGGCCCGGAGAGGCCGGCGCCGCGCAAGGCCCCGACCCCCAGGGCCAGCACGCCCTCCGCCGCGATGCCGTCGTCCGCCGGGAACAGGGCCTCGATGCGGCCCATGATCGCGGCGGCGGCGCGCGTCGAGATCTGCTGCGAGACGATAGACGAGAGCAGGGCGTAGAAGTGGCCGGGACGATGCGGCAACTGAAACGGGCCGACCGCCTCGATCAAGCGCGCCAGGACCGGATCGACGGACTGCAGGTGCGCCAGCGCCGCCTCACTGTCGCCGCTGTGCTCGGTCATGCCGCCGATCGCGGCGACGGTCTCCCGGACCGCTTGCCGCGTGGTATCCTCTCGCCGCTCACCCTGTATAGTGCCGTCTATGTTGTCGTTCATCATGCCCCTGGCGACGACGCGGGTCTCCGCGTTTGCCCGCTATGGTTTTCCTTCCTACGGCCTGCCGTTGTCGTCCTAGCCGACGCGGGCAAGGCGTAGCAGGTCACCGAAGACGCCGGCGGCGGTGACCTCGGGGCCAGCGCCGGGGCCGGAGATGTTGAGCGGGCGCTCGTCGTAGAAGCGCGTCCGCGCGATCAGGATGTTGTCGGTACCGCGCAGGCGGCCGACCGCCGAGACGCGCGGCGCCTCGCGCAGGCCGACCTCGCAGCTGTCGGGCAGCACGCGCGCCACGTAGCGCAACACCAACCCCTGCTCGCTGGCCGCTTCGGAGCGCGCGGCCATGGTGGCGTCGTGTTGCGACAATGCGGCCAGCCAGGCCTCGACCGGCCCCTCGTCGAGCGGGACCATCGGCGCCGTGGGTATGTCGCCGCCCTCAAGGGGCAGGCCCATGGTGCGCGCCAAGATCAGCGCCTTGCGGCGTACGTCGGCGCCGCTGAGGTCTTCGCGCGGGTCGGGCTCTGTAAAGCCGCGGTCGCGGGCCTCGCGCACGATGGCGGAGAGCGGTTGCCCGTCCTCCAGGCGCGTGCAGAGGTAGCCCAGGGTCCCGCTGAGGCAGGCCATCAGGTCGACGAGTTCGTCGCCCGTGTCCACCAGCGCCCGCAGCGTTTGCACGATGGGTAAGCCCGCTCCGACGGTCGCTTCGTAACCGATGCGGCCGCGCGGGTGGGTGGTGAGGCGCACGAAGGTATCGTAGTCCTCGCACAGGGGCTTCTTGTTCGCCAGGACGACGTCGGCGCCGCTCTCCAGGGCCGCAAGGTGGACCGGCGTCATGCAGTCCGCGGCGGTGAGGTCGAGCACCACCGCGCCGGTCAACCCCGAGGGCGCGAGGTCGGCCACCAGGCGCGCTTGGAAACCGGCGGGGTTTGTCCCAATCGACTCACCGTCGCTCAGGCCGTTGTCGACGACCCCCTGGACCTGCGCCGGGCCGAGGAACGGGTCGCCCAAGGTGAGGTAGCGCGAGTTGGCGATTACGGCGACCGGCATGGCGAGCGCATACTGCTCACGCAGGTACTCCGCGCGCCTGAGCAGCTGGCGGAGGAACGCGCGCGCGATGCGGCCTGTCCCCAGGATAACGAGCGGGCGTGTGATCATAACCTCTCCACTTCTCCCTCATGCACGGCGAAGCCGTCGCTCGATGTGAGCATGCGTCGCGTCGTCGATTCCGCGCCCGTCGTCATCGGAAGCCGCGCGGGATCACGAGCCGCGCGCTGGTGTCTAGAGGCAGGTTGGACGTGCCCAGTGTACCATAGTCCAGGGACTGCACTTGACGCCCTCAACAGTGTCGGGTATATTTCGGGTCTGGAGAGGACGATGCCCCTCATTTTCCGCGATAGCTCAATGGTAGAGCGGGCGGCTGTTAACCGCTAGGTTCGAGGTTCGAATCCTCGTCGCGGAGCACACACACAAAAGAGGGGGGCGCCACCAGGTAGTGGCGCCCCCTTTCGTCTTTCCTTTTGTACGATAGCGTACAATCTGCGCTATCATACAACTAAGGTGTCCAGGTGGCCCCTGTCCTGCGTTGCATCGCGGTAGCCCCCTGCTGTTTGTTGCCCCGCGTCGTGACGACGCGGGGCGCCTGCTTTTGAGGCGAGCAATGGCCGGTGTCGACGTCCCGGACCCGCGCAGTTCCTTGGGGAACAAACTGCTCAATGCCATCCCCCGCGCCGAGTACGAGCGCCTGCTGCCCCACTTGGAGCCCGTTGCCTCACGTTCAAGCAGGTGCTCTACGAGCGCGACGCGCCCATCTCTCACGTCTATTTCCTCAACGGCGGGGTCGTCTCGCTGCTGATCGAGATGGACGACGGCGCGGCGGTCGAGGGGGCGCGACCAAGGGTGCGTCCATAGAGGGCGTTTCTTAACTCAAAAGGAGGCCCTCCCAGCAGTGAGCGAGGACGCGGGCGGGGGAGCGGATGAGGTCGGGACGGCCCGCGTCGTGGGCGATGAGCGCGACGACGATGACGGCGGTGTCGGTGAGGGCGACCTGGCAGGTGACGGCCGACCAGCCGGAGAGGGGCGGACGTTGCAGACGGAAGAACAGGAAGACGCGACCGAAGAATCGCTCGATAGTGCTGCAACGCTTTGATTTGAACTGGGCAGGGCCCTCTACCACTGCCCCGTGCAAAGGTATAATGGGTGTGTGAGCAATTAAGACAAGGGTTGTAGGTACTTTACAGTGTGTGCGTTAGGCGGCCAAAGTGCGGGTGCGGGTCGAGGGGGCGTGGCAAAGCGGCTCGGGTGGGGCAGGAAGTACGTAACCCAAGGCGACGAGCCAGCCGGTGGGCGCGTCGGACAGCCCGCTGCGGTGCAAGGGGTTCTGGCCCTTGTGGACGCCACGGGTGAACGCGCGATGAGTGTGCCAGACGGCCAAGAGGGCAAGGCGGCCGGTGGAGAGGGTACGGCCACCCCGCTCTCCCCGCTCAGGCGACTGACCAGCCCCTACTCCCCGCCGTGCGCGAGCAGCCGCCGACTCCCTTGCGCGCGGTGCGCGGGCGCGCTAGCGTGCGTACCACCCATCGGTTCCTCCCCGACTGAAGCGTAAGATCTCTATGCCCGCATCACCCAGTCCTGATAAGGCTACTGAGGCCCAAACTCCCCAAAGAGGAACGGGGATCTTCGGGCGCGGCCTGGAGACCGTCAAGAACGTCGTCTTCAAGTTTGCCAACGACTGGTCGATGAACCTGGCCAGCATGATCGCCTATAACCTGATCACGGCCATCTTCCCCATCCTGCTGTCCGTGCTCAGCCTGATCGGCATCGCGCTGCAGACGTTGCCCCCGCGGAACCGGCGCGACATCGCCAACGCCCTCAGCGCGGCGCTCAACGGGGCCTTCCCCAACGCGGGTCAAAACGGGAGCGGCCTCGACGTCAACGCGCTGCTCACCAATCTGGTGCAGATCACCGGGCCGCTGGCCGTCGCGGCCCTCATCGGCCTGCTGTGGCTGGGCTCCAACCTATTCTCCAACATTGAGAACGCCTTCAGCATCATCTTCCGCATCCGCGGGCGCGATCTGGTGCCGCAGCGGCTGATGGCCATTGGTATGGTGCTGCTGCTGGCGCTGCTGCTGCCGCTCTCGCTTGGCGCGTCCAGCCTCATCACCACCGGCTCGCAGGACGTGCAAGAAGCCCTGCCGCGGCAACTGCGCGACCTGGGTGTGGTGCTCAGCTACGCGGGGCCGCTGACCTCGGTGGGCGTCTTGTGGCTGCTCTTCCTGCTGATCTACCTGATCGTGCCCAACTTCGAGGTGCGCTTCCGGCAGGCCTGGCCGGGCGCGCTGGTCGCGGCCGTCCTGTTCGGGCTGCTGCAGTTGCTTTTCCCGCTCTATTTCAAGGTCTTCCTGAGCGGAAACGACCGCTACGGCGCCGCCGCCGCGGGCATCCTGGTGATCATCATCTGGCTGTGGTTCTTTGCCCTCATCACCGTCATTGGCGCGCAGGTCAACGCCGTGCTGATGGGCCTGCGCTCGACCCCCTACGACCTGGCGCGCACCTGGGAAATCGCCTATGGCCAGCACGACGACCAGGTCGAGTTCAAGCGCAAGACGACGCCGACGCGGTTGAAGAGGTTGATCCGCCAGGCGGGGACGCTGCGCCGGCCCCAGGGCGACCGCCTGCAACGGCTCCAGCGGGGGATGCGACCGCGCCGCGCCGCGGCAACGGACACCCAGGCGATGGGCACGAGCACGAGCACGAGCACGGGCACGGGCACGGGCACAGGCACGGGCACGGGCACAAGCGCGAGCGGCGAAAGTGCCCATGAGCCCTAGCCTGGATGACGCATGAGGCCACGACGTAGCCGCGCATGGACGCGCATAGGAGCAGGCGCTGCCCATGTACCTGCGCATCTAGTCAACACTATCTTTGCACTTTTCGATTATGGTCAAGTAAAACGGCCTCTACGCTCTATATGTTGTGGTTTCGGCGCTTGATGAACCACAACATGTGGTAGGCAAACAAAAAGTGCAAAGATAGAGTAGTCAATTTTATGGCCTATTTGCGTTTATACGCGTCTATGTGTGGCTCGTTTTCCTCCGCGCATGATGCAGGCGGGCCGGGCCGCGCCGATAGGAGCGCACTCCTTGTCCTTGCCGCAGGACTATTAGGCTACTGCCGTCCAGCAAGGGCGGTGCTACGCTGTACCCATTGCAGCCCCACATGGTAGGCACTCCGGGAATAGAATATGACCGACGCGTCCACCCGCGCCGTCCGGGCCGTCCACGCCAGTCACACCCGTGTCCCTTATGCTTTCGTCGCGGCCTTGCTCGCCTCGCTCTTCTTTGCCCTGGGCGAGGTGGACCGCATAGGAGGGCTGGCCGCCGGGCGGATGGCGGCTGGACCGTCTCCGCAGCCACGGCGGTCGCCGGCTGTCTGGTGGCCCGGCGGCGCGACCCGACGACGGCGCGGGCCTGGGCTTTCTTTGCCTACGGCTGCATCATGTGGCTGTGCGGCCAACTGGTGTGGGATTACTACCAGCTCGTGGCCCACCAACATCCCCCGTTCCCTTCTCTAGCCGACGTGGGCTGGTTGGGTTTCGTGCCGTGGTTCGGCGTCGGTATCCTGACGCTGCCGCGCGGCGAACGGCAACAGCGCGGGGCGTCGGGGCTGCTGACCGTCGACGTAGCCATCGTGATCCTCGCCTCGCTACTGCTGGGCTTGGTGGCAGACCAGAAGCTGTTGCTGTCCGACACCCCCGTCTCCTTGCCAGGCCGGATCGTCGCCGTGGCCTACCCCGTCTCCTACCTGTCGCTCGGGCTAGCCCTATTCCTGTTGGTGGCGCGCGTGCCGCGCCGCGCCTCGGCGTCCGCCATGGCGCTGCTCAGCCTGGGCCTGTTCCTCGAAGGGCTTGGCTTTGTGGGCTGGGTGCCGCTGCTGCTGGACGGCACCTATGGCACCTATCGGAACGGCTCAATTCTGGATCTGATCTGGACGGTCGGCCTGCTGTCCATCGCGCTGGCCGGGGCAATCTGGCGAGCGCCGCGGTGGGACACGGACGCGCCGGCCAACCTCGACGCGCGCGCAGCGGGTACGCTGATGCCGCTGATCCTGCAGTTTTTCACCACCATACTGGCCCTCGGCGGCGCCGTAATCGCGCCCACGCTCGTCGCGGGGGCGGTTCGCGGGCCAATCGAGTTGGGCGCGCGAGGGCTGATGGCCCTGATCGTGCTGCGGCAGATCGCGGCTATGGTCGAGAATACGCGTCTCTACCGGGCCGAGGCGACGCATCGCGGGCTGGCGCAGTTGCGGGCCGAGCGCCTGCGCCGCGTCCAGGCCATGGGCCAGGCCTTGCACTTGGACCTAGACCAAGCGGGCATCGGCCAGCTCGTCGTCGACGCGGCCTGCGCCCTGGGCTACCGCGTGGCCATCCTCAACCTGGTCAGCAATCCGGGCCGGCCGCTGGACGAGCAGCGCCTGCGCGCCGTGGCCACGGCGGGCCTTCCGTTGGATGTCGAAGCCGACTTTCTCGCCTACGACGCGCCCGCCACCGACATCCTGACCTTGCTGCGCGACGAGTTCCGTCTCTCGCGCTCGTACTATCTGCCGGCGGCGCGGGCCGCCGCCCTGTTCCCGCAGACGGACGTCCACCACTGGACGCCGCCTATCACGCAGACCGAGCCGGGCGGCTGGCAGGCCGGGGACGAGTTCACGATACCGCTCATCGAGCGGCGCACCGGCGGGATGATGGGCTTTATCTCGGTCGATGCTCCCCTCGACGGCCGCGCGCCGGGCCTGGAAGCGGCGGAGATGCTGGAGATCCTGGCCGACCAGGCCGCGCTGGCGTTGCAGAACAACCGCCTCTACGAGCAAGCACAGGCGCTGGCCATGCGCGACTCGGTGACAGGGCTGGCCAACCACCGCGCGCTGCAGCAGGCGCTGGACGCGGCGCTGGCAGCCGCGGCGGTGTCCGCCGACCGCGCGGACTGCGCCGACCGCGCGGACTGCGCCGCGCCGTGCCACCAGGCGTCGGTCGCGCCGGTGTCCGTCCTGCTGCTCGACCTCGACAACTTTAAGTTGTTCAATGACACGTACGGACACCACACTGGCGACGGCGTCCTGTGCGCGGTGGCCGGGCACTTGCGCGCGTGCCTCGACGGGCTGGCGGGGAGCGTGGTAGGACGCCACGGCGGTGACGAGTTCGCGGTGGTTCTCCCCGGTGCGGATCGTGACCTCGCCTACGCCGCGGCTCGGCGTATCACCGCGTCGGTCGCGGCGACGCCCTACGAGGGCGCGGACGGCTCCATCATCCCGCTCTCCGTCTCCATCGGCATGGCCACGGCGCCCTGGGATGGGCAGTCGCGCCAGGCCCTTTTTGCCGTGGCCGACGCGCGGATGTATGCCACCAAGAGCGGCGCTATCTCCGATCCAGTGCTCGAGCGCAGCGCTGGCGACCTGCTCGGTGAGACGGCCTTCGGCATCCTGGAGGCCCTGGTGACGGCCGTCAACGTCAAGGACCGCTATACGCGCGAGCACTCGCTCGACGTCACGCGCTACGCGCTGGACATGGCCGACGCGCTCGGTTTGGACGACAGGGACCGCCGCGCGCTGGCCGTGGCCTGTCCCCTCCACGACATCGGCAAGATCGCCGTGCCGGACCGCGTGCTGCGCAAGCCGGGCCGCCTCACCGATGAGGAGCACGCCATCATCCAATCCCACGTGATCTACGGCGTCTCCATCATCCGCGGCCTCATCGATGACCTCGCGGTGCTGGACATCGTGGCGCACCACCACGAGCGATACGACGGCCGCGGCTACCCCTATGGCGTGGATAGTGCGCAGACCTCGCTGTTGGCCAGGATCGTGCAGATCGCCGATGCCGTCTCGGCGATGACCCTCGACCGGCCGTATCGGCGCGGCCTGCCGCCCGAGCAGGTCATCGGCGAGTTGCGCCGCGGCGCGGGAGGCCAGTTCGATCCCCTGCTGGTCGAGCCCTTCATCGCCGTCTTCGCGGCCCGCCACGGCCTCGTCGTCCCCCCCGGGGGCGGACGCGGACATCGTCGCCGACCGCCTGGCCGGGTAGCGCGGGAGGCCGCAGGTCTCAGGCCTACGACTAAAGTCGCATGGCAGGGCACGGACACTGACGTGTCTATAGAGTATAATATCTCAATAGGACATGGCAGCAATGGGCATCCATCGACCTCGCCAGTATGCCCTCAAGCGACGTTAGTCGCAGGTGACAGGTCATCGCATCCCCGTGCAATCCTCGGACACGCATCGCCGGATATAAAGGCTGTCATTCACGTTATCAATGTGATCTCTATCTTTGCACTTTTTGTTTGGCCGCTACATGTAGGGGTTATGCGAGCCGCTGAACCACAACATGTAGCGCGTAAAGCGGCATCTACTCGACGATAATCGAAAAGTGCAAAGGTAGTGGTGATATCGTACCCATGCTATCCGCGCCTGTCTCGCGCACCGCTCACGGAAGGGCGGAGGATAAAGGCAACAATAGGCAACCGGCGACCCCTTATTGCCAGGGCGTATGCGATACGCCCCTACGGCTCCCTGCCAGGGTGTATCGCATACGCCCCTACGACCCATGGATGAGGAGTAACGATGCAGCCTACACCCATCGATCGCGTCGATCCGCCGCTGGCCGCCCCGGAGCAGGCCATGCTGACCGCTTTTCTGGACTACCATCGCGCCACCCTCTTATGGAAGGTCGACGGCGTCGGCGACGCGGATCTGCGCCGGCCGCTGACGCCATCCGGGATGAGCCTGCTTGGCCTGGTCAAGCACCTCGCCTACGTCGAGCAGTGGTGGTTCCTGACCGTATTTGCGGGCGAGGACCTTCCGGCGCCCTGGACGGACGCCGACCCCGACGCCGATTGGCGCGTCGAGGCCGGTGAGTCCACCACCGCAATCCTGGACTTCTATCGCGCGACCGTCGAGCAGGCGCGCGCCGTCGCCGCCGCGGCCGACCTCGACGCCTCCGCGCGCCGCCCGGGCAAGGAGCGGACGCTACGCTGGATCATGATACACATGGTCGAGGAGACCGCCCGCCATAACGGGCACGCCGACCTGATGCGCGAGGCCATCGACGGCGCCATCGGCGAGTAACCGTTCCAGCACGGTTGGGCTGTCAGGGCACGATGAGACCGGGCGCCGGGGTGAGCGGCCGTGCCCCCAGGTCGGCCAGCACGTTGACCGCGAATTGCCGCGCTCGGGCATCGACGCGGGGCACGGCGACGACGCCATTGCTGTCCAGCCCCCACACCCACTGGATCGACCCGACCGCGAACACGTGGGCGCCGCTGGCCGCGGTGTAACGCGCGGCGCTGGCCACCTAAGTATCCACCCAGGGCATCTCCGGCGACACGTCGTCCGGCACGACCGTCGACCGCGACAGCACGACGAGCCCGCTGGGGGTCGAGCCGTTGTCGACTACCCCGTCCCACTCGTAGCCCACCAGCCCCGTCAGCGCGTCGCCGTCTTTCAGCCCGGTGTTGGCGTAGGAGCGGTCGCCGCTGCTGCTCACCACGTAGGGGTACCCCGCGTACAGGTCCGAGCGGTCGCCGATGTACATGACCCCCAGCAGCGCGTTCTCGGGCCTGTTGTTCTGCGGACTGCGGAACTGGTTCGTCGGCGCGACGGGGTCTTGAGCCCAGGCATCCTTGTAGCAGACGATCACGCGGTTGGCGGCGCCGCCGCTCGACGGCTCGTAGCGCACGCGCCAGTAGCCGGCGTTGGCCGAGAAGAAGCCCAGGTTGACCCCCGCGTCGCGCGCCCTGCACCGCGTTGCGCTCCTCCATCGACCAGTACTCGTCGTAGCCAACCGAGAGGAAGACGTTGTGCTGCCGCAGCAGCGCGGGGTTGGCGGAGACGTCGACGTTGGTGACATAGGACACATCGTAGCCCTGCGACTCCATCCAGCGCACCATGTTGCGCTCCCAGCGCAGCATGTTGTTCCAGCTGCCGGCGAACGGCCGGTCGAACGACACCTTGTAGGCGCGCTGATTGCCCGCGCTCAGGTTGTCGTACAGGCTGTAGCCACCATAATTGTTGTAGGCTTCGAAGGTGTTGAAGCTGCTCTGGAACAGCACATTCGAGGTGCTGCTGTCGTCGCGCACGACAAAGAACACCTGCGCCTGCCTGCCCGTCGCCCCGTCGGTCAGCTTGCCGACGTATAGCCCGCTGGTCCAACCGGACCCCACGGCCAGGGTGTAGGAGGTAGGCCATTTGCACTCCACCAAGCGGGTGGCGGGGTCGGTCACGCCGCAGGCCGGCTGCGTGATACCGGAGAGGGGACCGCTGCTGGCGAGGAGCCGGCCTCCCGCGCCCCCGTAGTAGCCCAGGCGGTACACGTCGAGCCGATATGATCCGGGCGACGCCGCGGTGTATTGCCCCGACCCGGGATTGCCGACCGACACCTTGATCGCCAGCGAGCCGCCGCGGTTGACGCTGGCCGCGCCGGCGTAGCCGGAGATCTCCGCGCCGGCCTGATCGGTGATCTGCCAGCTGGTCGTGCCGGGCTTCTGGTTCTCCAGATAGACCGGGTTGGTCGTCGCCGGGGGCGTGGGGGTCGCGGACGGTGTGGCGGACGGCGTGGGCGTCGGAGTGGGCGTCCCGGCGCAGCCAGCGGGGACGAACACGACGTCGCGGAAGTAGTTCGTGTTCTGATAGTCGTCCATCGGGAACGCGCCCGCGGAACCGCTGACTCCGTTGTGGTAGTCGGCCACGGTGCGCAGGTCGCCGTTGGCCACCGGCGCGAGCAGCGCGTCCCCCGACGTGGGGAAATAGGCGTTGGCGTTGACGGAAACGATGTATGTGGTATTGGCCGCGACGGTGAGCGGCCGGGGCAGGCCCTGCTGCTGCCAGCCGGAGGCCGACTCGCCGGCGAAGGTGACGCTGGCGAGGGGCGACGCGCCGCCGTCGGCCCAGAGGTTGCCGACGTGCGCGCTGGTGTCGCCGGGCGAGCGCCAGTAGCTGCTCAACGCGACGGCAACGCCGCAGACGGTCGCGCTCAGCCCCGGCTATCGGCGTCTCCTGGGGACGCAGGACCGCGCGACCAACAATGGAGCGCCCGTCCCGAGCGTGACGCTCGCGCCGCAAGACGCCGTGCTCCTGGTGGCGACCCGCGGCCGCTGAGCATCGTCGCTGGTCGTGTTTCCCTCGTGCTCTGGGTCAACACCGTCCAGGCCCCGGTCCTGATGACCGAGGCGGCGATGAGCACGGTGTAGTCCGCCTCTTGGTCGACGCGACCGCGCTCGTTCCAGCCGAAGCGGCGCGCCTTCCTGGAGGCACGCGACGAGCCGCGGCTGCTGAAGGTGTGGCCGGTCTCGGTGGCGCCCGCGGGCTCGTTCCTGATGCGCAACTCGACCGGGTCGAGCCCGCCTGCCGGCACTTTGACCACCCGGTTGTGGCCGGTATCGGCGATGTAGACGGCGCCCGCGCTATCCACGGCCACCCCTCGGGGGCCTCTCAACCCCATGCCGACCGTGGTCTGTGCGCCCCCGCCCGCCGGCGCCTTCACCAGATCGTCGCCGGTGGTAATGTAGACGGTGGCGCCCCGACTATCCACGGCCACGCCGTGCCGTTAGGATGGGGCAAGCCCACGGCCACGGTGGTCTGCGTGCCTCCACCCGTGGCGGAGGTCCCGCTGAATCGTCACGTCCAACTCCGTGAGGTCGCACGAGTAGTCCACGTTCGGGTCGACCACGAAGTACAGGACGTCACCGCGGTGGACGGCGATGTGCGCGAGCGCGCTGCCACCGACGCCGGCGCTGAACAACTGGGCGCCGCCGTTGGGGAAAGCGCCATGGGCCAGCGAGTGCGTCTTGAGCTGGATGTCCCAGTTGATCCCGTTGCCGCAGCTCGCGTTGAGGTCTTTCACCCCGCTGTTGCCGCTGACCGCGACGACGCCAGTGATGGGACTCTTCCAGCCCACCACCGCGAGCCTGGTCTGCGCCGGATGCACGGCGACCGTGGCTGGCGGGAAGGCCTCACCGACACCGGTATGCAGTACGTGGCTCGTGGTGTTAAAGGTCACGTGCAGCAGAGGATCGTAAGCGTCGCCCCCGCTGCCCGCCCGTTCTTCCCGACCGCTGTTGACGTTAAGAAACCTCATTCCCGTGGTGGTGTAGGTTGCGGTGTCATGGACCAGCGTCGCGCTCTGCATGAAGAACCAGACCTTTCCATGCCCGAAGCAGTCGGGGTTGGGATTTGCCTGGCGCGGCCCGACGCGGAAGTCGCGGGCTCAATTCCAGGTAGAGGCACTGCAGGCAAGAGCAGGTCTGGGAGCCGGACGCAGCGGCGTGATGAAGGGGTCTACTGGGCTGAGCCCGCGGCCATCGGCCGCGACGGGCCGCAACGCGTGACCGCTTGTGGCCCCGGCGCCGCTACCGAGCGGGCGCACTGCCACGAGGAGAAGCGCGACCAGTGCCACAGTCAGGGGCTGCAGGGGCTGCAGGGGCTGCAGGGGCTGCAGGGGCTGCAGGGGCAGGCGAACAGTGCGGTGTCTCGTCCTCATGGGTCACCTCGATATCTACGACGGGTGAACGTGATGCAATAGCGTCACGTGGGGTAGCGCGTCTCGTCGGGGCGAGGTTCCGCCTCGCCAGTACATCATCGTCATCGTGTGCTCGTTATCTCTCGCTGGAGGAGCGGCCACGATGATGCTGTCCGTCACCTCTTCCCGCACCAATGGCCAAAGCCTACGGGGCTGTCGTACAACCACGCGCCTGCCCGTCGCTCCGCTGCGCTCGACCGCCGGGTTGGAGCACGCAGGACGGGCGCTGGCGGGCGCCGACAACGCGTGGTAGGGCAGGCGTTGCTCCTTCTGATGGGCCTGCATCCCCTGCTAAAACTGCAATCCTCCCTCCGGTAGTGGCCGCTCCAGCAGTCAGAGGACGCTGGCCTGGTACCTAGCCCGGCCACACGTCCAGGCGCTGTCTTTGATCCCTGTTCATGATGACAAATACGGCGCGGCAGAGACGAGCCCTTCCCGGACGTGTAGCGCACTATAAGATTCTTTGCATAACCCCTCAAGTTTTGCATAACGCCTCAGGTAAGGTGCAGCGGGCACGTGTGTCCCCCATAGGATTTCTCAACCGTACCTGGTCCCCTCTCGGCAGGCTTGACAAACGGCGATGGTTTGGCGCGCGATTTGTGTCATATGTGCCCGGAGTCGTGACAGAGTCTCTTTCCAGCGATGACCAGGATGGGCTACGGATAGGTCCCCTGGACAGGATGACCAGGATGGGTCACGGATAGGTCCCCTGGACAGGCGATGGTAGGCTCGATGGAAACGGACGATACAGGATATGCAGCCCAGTGATGGGGACGGATGGGGACGGATGGGGACGGATGGGGACAGAACGGGGGCGAAACGGCAACCATGGCGATCAATAACGGGACGATGCTGGCCGCGGCCCGCGCGGTGCGCGGCGCCGCGACGCGCCGCCAGGACTACGCGGCCTTGTTGGGCGCTATCCTGTGCGCCGAGGCGATCGGGTTGCTCCTTGCCATGGCCTGGACGGTGGTCCTGCACCCCACGACGAACCCCAATTCCTTGCTGACGGTCACGATCCTGGCCGCGACGGTCTGGACCGCGCTGGGGGTGCGCGCCGGGCTTTACCGACAGATGGTGGTCCGGGTCAGCCTGCTCGACGTGCCGTACGTCTTCTCGACCATGCTGCAGGGCGCGGCGCTGGTGCTGGCGCTGCTGGTGATCCGCGATGTCAACGACGATCGGCTGCCTATCCTGGGCACGCTGACCGTCCTGGCCATCCCCTGCCGCATCATGGCGCGCTCGGCCTCGCAGACGGTCGTCCGCCTGTTCGGGTCGCGCACGCAGTCCCGCATGCTCATCGTGGGCGCCGGGACCATCGCGCAGCGCATGGCCGCGACGCTGATCAAGTACCGTGACCTTGGCATCACGGTCGTCGGCTTCGTCGACGACTACGAGTACGATAAGGGCAACCGCCGCGTGCTGGGCCTGCCCCTGTGGCGCGGCGAGGATCTGGCCCGGCAGATCGACGCGCACAACGTCGACCACGTCGTCTTCGCTTTCTCGCGCCTCCCCGATAGCGAGCGCATCGGGCTGCTGCGGGTGTGCCAGACCCTGTCGCACCTGCAGGTCAGCCTCGTCCCGCGCATGTTCGAGGTGACGCCGGCCAACACACGCCTGCTCGATGTGCGCGGCATCCCGCTGCTGCAGTTCGAGACCAGCGGGCTGCTGCTGGTGCTGGCCTGCAAACGGGTCTTCGACATCGTCGCCGCCGGCCTGGGCCTGCTCGTCGCGCTCCCGCTGATGACGGTCGCGGCGCTGGCCATCCGGCTGGAAGGGCCGGGGTCGATTCTGTACCGCCAGACGCGCGTGGGGCTCGACGACAAGCCGTTCACGATCTATAAGCTGCGCTCGATGCGCGCGTTGCGCCCGGGCGAAGACCCGGCCTCTCCCGCGCGGCATACGCGGGTCGGCCGCCTGCTGCGCGCCAGCAGTATCGACGAACTGCCGCAACTCTGGAACGTGCTGCGCGGCGACATGAGCATCGTCGGCCCGCGGCCGGAGCAGGAGTCCTACGTCGCGCTGTTTGCGCAGCGCATCCCGCGCTACGCCGAGCGGCATCGCATGCGCGGCGGCATCACCGGCCTCTCCCAGGTCAGCCGCCTGCGCGGCGACACCTCCATCATCGAGCGCACGCAACTGGACAACTTCTACATCGACAACTGGAGCCTGTGGTTCGACATCAAGATCATCCTGGCGACGTTCACCGCGCTGATCCCGCACAGTCAGGGAATAGGCGGCGACGTCATGTTCCAGGACGTCATCGCGGAGGTCGAGCGTCAGGTGACGCCCACCAGACCCGACATCGCGCCCGTTGCGCCCGTTGCGCCCGTTGCGCCCGTTGCGCCCGCGACGATAGCAGTGCTGTCGACGGCGACGGAGCCGGAACTGGGTGGCTCGACCGTCAGCCCGATCGTGGGCGACGCGACGGAGGGCGAGGGGCCGCGCGTGGGCCGAGCCGTGGTCGCTGAGGAGAGGAGCGCCTGAGAGATGACCGATTATTCACTCGAGACGGGGACGATGGGGGAGGCGACGGCGCCGGACACCGGCGGCCTGACGCTCCCGTGGCCGGAGCTGTTGCCGCGCGTCTCGGTCGTCATCCCCGTCCTCAACGAGGAGCGCTACATCGAGGACTGCCTGCGCACGGTGTTGGCCCAGGACTACCCGCCAGACCTGCTGGAGGTGATCGTCGACGACGGGCCGTCGACGGACCGCACCACGGACATCGTGCAGGCCCTGGCCGCGGCGGACGGTCGCGTCCGCCTGCTCCCTTCGCCGAGCGGACGCATCCCCTGCTCCCTCAACATCGGCCTGGCCGCCGCCACCGGCACGGTGGTCGTCCGCGTCGACGGCCACAGCACGATCGCCCCCGGACACGTCCGGCGTCTGGTGGCGCACCTCGACCGCTCGGGGGCCGACCACGTCGCGGGGTAATGCGCGCCACCGGCAGGACCTACGTCGCCCGCGCCATCGCGCTGGCCATGTCCAGTCCGTTCGGCGTGGGGACGGCGCGCTTCCGTTACACCAACCGCGCGGGGGCCATCGACACCGTCCCCTTCGGGGGCCTACCGTCTGGAGACGCTGCGCGGACTGGGCGGATTCGACGAGGGTCTGCCCATCGGCGAGGACGCCGAACTCGACTACCGCATCACCCTCAGCGGAGGGCGGGTTTGGATCACGCCGGAGATCGAGACGGAATACTACTGCCGCGACTCCTTGCGCCGCCTGGCGCGGCAGTATACCCGCTATGGACGGGCCAAGGCCGCCATCCTGCACAAGCACGGCGGGCTGCCGTCGCCGCGCGCGCTGGCCCCAGCGCTCTTCGTGCTCGGCCTGGGCCTGCTCGGAGCGGCCTCCCCGCTGAGCCTGCTCGCGCGCCGCGCGCTGGTCGTCGTCCTCGCGGTCTATGCCCTGGGAACAGCCGCCGCCACGGCGTCCGTCGCCACCAGGCGGGGTTGGCGCCACGCGCCGCTGCTGCCACTGGCCTTCGCGACCCTGCACCTGAGCCACGGGCTCGGCTTCCTGACGGCCCTGCCGCTGTTCCTGCGCCCGCGGCTGGCCGAGCGCCTGCGCGGCTCGCTAGCGCCGTCGTCCGGCGAGGAGCAGTTTGGTGAGGTAGCGCCGGCCGAGAGAGCCGCGTCGTGAGGCCGTTCCGCGCGGAGCGACACCTATCGGCGCCATCGCGCGATCCGCATCGCATCGCCTACGTCGTCTCGCGCTTCCCCAAGCTCTTCGAGACGTTTATCCTGCGCGAGCTGGACGCCCTGGAGCGTCTGGGCTGGCGCATCGACGTGTATCTCTTCATCCACCACCAGGAGCAGGTACATCACCCCGAGGTCGCGCGCTGGCTGCGCCGCCTCGCCGCGCCCGACACCCTGCCGGCGGTGGCGCGCGCCCACCTGGCCTGGCTCGGCGAGGACCCGCGGCGGTTGCTCTCCCTCTATGGCCTTGTGCTGCGGGAGTTGTGGCGCAGCCCGGGCGAACTGGCGCGCGGCCTGGCGGCGGTGGCGCACGCCGCGCTCTGGGCGCGCCGCGCCCGCGCCGACGGCGTGGCCCACGTCCACGCCCACTTTGCCCTGCACCCTGCCGTGGCCGCCCTGGCGGTGGCGCGGCTGGCCGGCGTCACGTTCAGCTTCACGGGCCATGCGCACGACATCTACCGCGATCAGGCCATGTTGGGGACAAAGGTGCGCCGGGCGGCGTTCGCGGTCGTCATCTCGCGCCTGCTGCGCGACCGCTACGTCGCCCCGCTCGTCGCGCCGGCCGACCTGGCGCGCGTCCACGTCGTCCGGTGCGGCGTCGACACGGCCGCCTATCGTCCGCGCGACGTCGAGGTCCTGGACGATGACGACAACGCCCAACTGGGCCGAGAGGGGTCGGGACGCGGCCCGCTGACGGTGCTCTCCGTGGCGCGGCTGGTCCCGTTCAAGGGCCAGGTCTTCCTGGTGGAGGCCTGCGCATCGCTCGTCGCGCAGGGGTACGACGTGCGCTGCGACATCATCGGGGATGGGCCGCTGCGCGAGTCGCTGCGGGCGCGGATCGCGGTGGCCGGACTGAACGGCCGCGTCAGGCTGCTTGGCGCGCGGACACAGGCCGAGGTGCGGGAGGCGCTCACCGCCGCCGCCGTCTTCGCGCTGCCCAGTATCGACGCGGGCAACGGGGATATGGAGGGGGTTCCGGTCAGCCTGATGGAGGCCATGGCCATGGGCGTCCCGGTGGTAGCCACGCGCACCGGCGCCGTGCCCGAGTTGGTGGAGGACGGCGTCACGGGCCTGCTGGTCGCGCCGGGGGACGCGGGAGCGCTGGCCGGGGCCGTGGCGCGCGTGGCGACGGACCCGGCCCTGGCGCGGGTGCTGGGCACGGGAGGGGCGGCGCGCGGGCGGGCGGAGTTCGACCTGCGGCGCAACGCGCTCCGCCTGCACGACCTCTTGCACGAGGCCATCGGGTCCGGGTCCAGGGCGGGCGCCGAGGCGGACGACGTTGCCCCGGCCGACGGACGCCCGGCCCGGACGGCCTGAGGGCCACCCTCACCCCCAACCCCTCTCCCGTGCGCGGGAGAGGGGAGCCGGGATGGGAGCCCGCGACTGCGGTCGCATGGCACACCACGGGCCGACCGCGGTCGGGTGGGAAAGGTTCCGTGAATTGTCGTTGGCGCGCACAAGGGGTGGGATGGGTGACGACACGCCTGGGAGCGCCGGCATCATACGGTCAAGGCGACGACGCTGCCGCAGACGACGGTGCTGCTGGCCAACGAGATCCTGCGCCTGGTCGCGGCGAGCACGGTGCGCTACTTCCACATCTTCGGGTTGCAACGACTCGACGTGGCGGCGCCTCCGTCGGTCCCGATCCAGCCTCACCCGCTGCAGCAGGCGCTCTATGCGCTTGTCGCAGGGCTGATTGCCGGCTTTGCCATTGCTGCTGTCTCGATGCGCTCCACCCGACGAATTGGCCTCTCCAACGCCGCATTATCCCCCGCCGAGGCGGATGCGCCATGGGCGCTTGCGGGAGTCTGGCCCGCGTCCCATCCCGGCGTCGTAGAGGCGCAGCACCTCAACGATGTCCACGCGCCGAAGGACGAGGGCGCCGAGCCCGCTCTGGCCGGGCGCTCGTAGGCCGGCGGCTGGCCATGCAACAGGTAGACGTGGTGGCGCCCCCGGGGCAGGTGTGGCGCGGCGTACACTACCGCGCGATCCTGCTCGCGGCCTGGCTAATCCTTGTGCTGCCCCTGGAAGCGTTTGGGGGGCATTGGGAGCGGTGGGCCTGGTGGCCATGGGCGCGTGCACGGTGGCAGGTACGACCGCCTGGCGGCGACGACGGGCCATCGCGCGGCGTTTGCCCACCATCGGCGGCGTGGTGCTGCTCTTCATCACCTACACGCGCATCTCGGATGTCGGCATCGCCCAGCACGGGCTGCCGTCGCTGGCGCAGCCGCTCGTCCTGGTCCTGGGCGCCGGCACGGTCATCCGCCGCACGCGGGCGGGCGGCTCCTGGGGGCTGTACGCGCATCGCCGCCTGTGGGCGGCCATGGCGCTGTACGCGGCGGTGCTGTGGGCCTCGGCGGTCTGGGCGCCCGACCCCTCGTCCAGCACGGACGCCGCCACAGAGCTGCTCAAGGACCTGATCGTGGTCTACGTCATCGTCGAGACGTTCGACACCCCGCAACGCCTCCGGCTTGCCGTGTTGGACCGTCGTGGCGGCCGGCGCACTGCTCGCGGCCCTGAGCGTGCTGCAGGCGGCGACGCACACCTACGGCAACTCGTACGGCGGGCTGGCGCAGGCGCCGGTACGGCAGATCGCGGGCGCCGACAACGGCCAGCGCAGCGCCGGGCCGGGCCGGTGGGTGACCCTAACTTCTATGGCCTGATCCTGGTGGCGCTGGTTCCCCTGGCCCTGGTGCGCCTGCGCGACGAGCGCACAGGGCTCCCGCGCGTCGTGGCTGGCCTGTCGGCGCTGCTGCTCGTGGCCGGCATCGTGCTGACCTACTCACGCGGGGACGCGCTGGCCCTGGCCGCCGTGGCCGTGCTCTATGTCCCGCTGGCCCGCGTGCGCCGCTCCCACGTCATCGTCGCGCTCCTGGCCCTGGCGCCGGCCACGGCGCTGGCCCCGCCCTCCTTCTGGACGCGCCTCGGGTCGCTCGGCGACGTCGCGTCGGGCGCAGCGGCGAGTTCCGACGCCTCGCTGGTGGACCGGGCCGGCGCGACGCAGGTGGCCATGGCCATGTTCGAGGACCATCCCCTGACCGGCGTCGGGGCCGAGAACTACGGCGCGACCTATTTCCCCTACGCCCTGCGCCTCAACGTGCCCTCGGCGGCCGCGCGCTCGCACGACCTGTACTTGCAGGTCGCCGCCGAGACCGGCGTGCCTGGCCTCCTCACGTTCGGGGCGGCGATGGTCCTGGCCTGCGCGGCCCTGCTGCGACGGCGCGCCGCCGCGCTGGCGGCAGGCGACCGCACCGTCGATGGGTTGGCGACGGCCTGTCTGCTGGCGCTGGCCGCCTACCTGGTGGGCAGCGTCTTCCTGCCCTCCGCCTACCCGCGCTACCTCTGGGTGATCGTGGGGCTGGGCATGGCCGCCGCCCGCCTGGCCGCGCGCGCAGAACAGCGCGTCGTGATCGACGCCGGAGACGTCAGGTTGCCTCCTTGGGAGGGCGCGCGATGAGCCTGGGACGGAAAGTGCTGCGCGGCGGCCTGCTCTCCTATGGGTCGTTCATCGCCAGCAAGGCGCTGCTGTTCCTCAGCACGCTGGTCCTGGCGCAGGGAGCGACCAAGGGCGCTGTCTCGGTAGGCCTGGCGCTGTACGGCCTCGGCTATTGGAGCCTGGTCTGGGGCCAACTGCTCGGCATCGGCGCGGCCACGGTGACCACCTGGCTGCTCTTGCCCTGGCGCGGGCGCCAGGGCCTGCGCCTGTCCTCGGTGCGCCTGCTGCTGGGATACGGCTTGCAGATCACCGCCATCAACGTGCTCGGCATCGCCATCTACAACGGCGACTACGCCATCGTGGGCCGCACGCTCGGCAGCGTCGCGCTGGGGTTGTACACCCTGGCCTACAGCATCCCCCAGATGCTCACGCTCAGCCTCGCCATCGCGCTCTCGCGGGTCATCTTTCCGGCCTACGCCACGCTGCAGGACGACCGCGCGGGGTTGCGGCGCGGCTACCTGGCCGTGCTGCGCTGGAGCGCGCTGGCGCTGGTCCCCGTGGGCATCGGACTATGCGCGGCGGCCCCGTTCCGCGTCCACACGCTCTACAAACCGGCCTGGTGGTCGGCCATCCCCGCGCTGCAGGCCCTCGCGGTGTACGCCACGGTCTACGCCGTTGGCTGGAACGACGGCGACGTCTACAAGGCAACCGGCCGCCCCGACATCCAGTGGAAGCTGGGTCTCGTGCATATCGTGGTGTTGCTGCCGGCGTTGCTGGCCGGCGCGCGGCTCGGCGGCTTCGGCGGCGTCGCGCTGGCCCAGGTGGCCGTGGCCGTGCCCTACAGCCTGGCCCGCTTCTGGTTGATCCGGCGCATCCTTGGCGTCGACGCCCGGACGATTGTGCTCACGTTGCGCCCCACCGCGCTGGCCGGCGCCGTCCTGCTGGTCGTCGTGCTTGCCGTGTCCGCGCTCGCGGCGCCCGCGACACCGGCGGTCGTCACCCTGGCGCGGCAGGCCCTGCTGGGCGGCCTCTGCTACGCGCTTGCCATCCTGGCGCTCGACCAGGAGTTGCGCCACCGCCTCATGGCCCTGGCAACGCGACGCGCCCGCGCGGCGAGCGGGGCCAATGTTCCAGACCTGCCGGCTACTCCGGCTACAGCGGACCTACCCAACCCCTACGTTCGCCTGCTTCCTTATATACCTGCTTCCTTATATAGAGGATGACGCCCGCTCCGAGCATCACCCGGCCGTATTGGCCATGCCGCCTGTATTGGCCATGCCGCCCGTACCAACCCGAGAGGCCGTACCAACCCGAGAGGCCGTACCAACCCGAGAGGCCGTACCAACCCGAGAGGCCGCACCAACCCGAGAGGCCGCACCAATCAGAGAGGCCGCACCAATCAGAGAGGCCGCACCAATCAGAGAGGCCGCACCAATCAGAGAGGCCGCACCAATCAGAGAGGCCGCGCCAACTCGAGAGGCCGCGCCAACTCGAGAGGCCGCGCCAACTCGAGAGGCCGCGCCAACTCGAGAGGCCGCGCCAACTCAGACAGCCATGCCGGCCACGCCCGTCCATCATCCTTAGTCCCGCTACCGGAGGTTCGCCATGACATCTCAGGTTCTCGCCGCGCGCCCGGCGCCATGCCTCGCCCCACCGGCCCCGCCCGCCCTGGCAGCCCTGGCAGCCCCGGCAGCCCCGGCAGCCCGGCCTGCCCGCCGCCTACGGGTGCTGCAAGTGATCAACTCGCTCGTCGTCGGCGGCGCGGAGCAGCTCCTGGTCACCCTGGCCCAGCACATCGACTCGGGTCGCTACGACCTGCGCGTGTGCAGCCTGTCCCCGCTTGAGGAGACCCCCATCGTGCGCGACCTGCGCGCCCTCGGAGTCCCCCTGTACAGCGTGTCCGAGACGACAAAGCACGACGCGCACCACGTCGCGCGGCTGGCTGCGCTGGCGCGACGCCTCAACGTCGACGTGCTGCATACGCACCTGGCCTACGCCATTACGATCGGCACGCTGGCCGGCGCGACGGTGCGCCGGCCCGTCGTGGCGACCTTGCACAACGTGCGCAGCGTCCACGACCCCTATAACGGGCATGGGCGACTCAAGCAGGAACTGCAGACCTGCATGTTGCGGTACGGGGTGCGCACGGTGATCGCCTGCGCCCCCGAGGTGCGCGCCGTGGCCATCGACGAGCTTGGCCTGTCCCCCCACCGCGTCGCCGATGTGCCCAACGGCATCGACACCTCCGCTGCCGCCGCCGTGTCCCCCGCCGAGGCCGCCGCCCGCCGCGCCGAGCTGCTGGACGGCGCCCCCGGCCCGCTGGTGCTCGCCGTGGGCAACCTGCTGCCCGCCAAGGGCCACGCCGTGCTCGTCGAGGCCACCTCCCTGCTGCTGCCGCGCTTCCCCGGCCTGCGCGTGGCCATCGTCGGGCGCGAGGGCGAGAGTAGTCCGGAAGTGTGCGCCCGCATCGCCGCACGGGGGCTGGAGCGCCACGTGGCGCTGGTGGGGCAGCGGCGCGACGTGTCGGTGCTGCTGGCGGCGGCCGATGTCTTCGTACAGCCGTCTTTGTGGGAGGGGCTGCCGCTGGCCTTGCTGGAGGCGATGGCGGCGGGCGTGCCGGCGGTGACCAGCGCGGTGGGCGGCGTGCCGCGCGCGCTGGAGGACGGGGTGACGGGGCGGCTGGCGCCGCCGGGGGACGCGGGGGCGCTGGCGGGGGCGCTGGGCGACCTGCTGGGCGATCCGGCCGCGGCGAGCAGGCTGGCGGCGGCTGGTCAGGCTCATGTCCGCGCCACCTATGGCGCCCCCGCCTGGGCCGACCACCTGCAGAGCATCTACAGCGAGGTCGCAGCGCGCGTATAGCAGGAGGACGAAAAGATGGCCTGGTTAGACGATTTCCGGCAGGACATGCAGCGACACGTGGGGTTCGACCATAAGCCCGTCCTGTACGAGGCGCTGACGAAACAGGGACTATGGGCCCTGTTTCAGTATCGGGCGGCCGCGGCGGTGTACCGGGGGGCTCTGCCGGCGCCCGCCAGAAAGGGGCCCCTGCTGGGCCTCGTGGTGGCCAAGAAATGCGTCGAGATGACGACCGGCATCAGCATCCCGCACACGGCGCGCATCGGGCCGGGGCTGTACATCCCGCACTTCAGGACCATCGTCATCCACGGCGACGCCGTCATCGGGCGCAATTGCACCGTCTCCCACGGCGTCACCATCGGCGCGGCCGGGCGCGGGGACCGCTTCGGCGTGCCCGTCATCGGCGACAACGTCTACGTCGCGCCCAATGCCGTCGTCGGCGGTCGGATCACGGTGGGGACAGCGCCATCATCGGCGCCAACTCGACGGTCAACCGCGACGTGGCGGCGCGCACCACCGTGCTCGGCGTCCCGGCGACGGTCCTCAACCATCGCGGCCGGCCCGAGGACGCCGAGGACACCGAGGATATTGCCCTGGCCAGATAGGACATCCGCGTCGCTCCGGCGCGGCGCCACATCATTCCGCAGGTCGTCGCGCGGGTCATCAACAGCTTGGCGCGCCCCGACCTTGTGATGATGCATGCCGCGCGCCTGCGACTGAAGTCGCTTGGGGTACCACGCCAAAGACACTTCAGTGTCCGTGGTTTGCCATGCGATTTCAATCGCAGGCCGCGTCTACAAGCTCGGGGCGTCCCGGGCAAGCTGCCCGCGCTCCCAGGACTTTTGTCCGCCTGTAAAATATTTGACAGCGCACAACGGTATTGCCCTGGTATAGTGCTGCCTGGCAGGTCCCCATCTCCCAACCGCTCCTGACAGTGGAGAGGGTTGGGACAGCGGGGCGCACGGGGACGATGGGAGGAGTTGGGGTGTATGGGACAGATTGTCATGCTCGGCACGGGCGATCCGCTGAACGATGAGCGCGCGCAGACGAGCCTGGCCGTGCCGTTGGAGGGCGGAGACACGTTGCTCATCGACACGACCAGTGGGACCACGCTGCTGGCTCAACTCGGCGCCGCCAGCCTCCCGCTCGCCGGCATCCGCCACCTCGTGGTCACCCATCGGCATTTCGACCACGCCGGCGGCCTGGCCCCCCTGCTAACCGCCCTGACCGCCGTCCCCGAGGCGCGGCTGACCGTCTACGCGCCGCGCGACACGCTGCAAGTCCTGCACGCCCTGCTGGCGCTGACCATCCCCGGGGTGGAGGACTGGCTGGGCGCGCGCCTGGATTGGCGCGAGTTGGCCATGGGCGCGCCGGTCGGGATGGGCAGCGCCGTGGTCACGCCCGTCGCGGTCGACCACGGCATCGAGTGCGTTGGCCTGCGGCTTGCGCTCGGCGACGCCGACGTGGTTTTCTCCGCCGATACGCGGCCCTGGCCGGCCCTCGTGGCCCACGCCCGTGACGCCGATCTGCTCATCCACGAAGCCTACGGGCTGGAGGACCAGGCGGCCGCCGCGCACGCCTTTGGCCACTCCACGGCGGCCGACGCGGGGGCAGTGGCGCGCGAGGCCGGAGCTGGACGTTTGCTGCTGACCCACGTCCGCGCCAGCCGTTTCGCCGACCCCGCCGCGCTAGCGGCCGAGGCCGAGGCCGCCTTCGGCCGGCCGGTCGAGGTGGCGCGGGACCTGGGCGTGGTCGACGGCTAAGGGGGCGCCGGCACGTTCCTGGTGGCGCACTCATGCCATGGAATCATCCTCCCCGGGCCGGTCGGCCATGCCGGCCAGCTCCGCCGTCGCGCCCAGCCGTGTGAAGGTCTCGTGCGCCTCTTGCCACAGCCCCGTGGCCTGCTCCCGCTCCCCGCGCCCCCACAGGTCCTCGGCCCATGTCCGCAGCGTCTGTGCCGCCGCGTCCTCCCGGCCCGCCTCTCTCAGCACGCGCAGGCTCTCGGCGAAGCACTCCTCCGCTCCGTAGGCGACCCCCTCGATCGTGACGGGGGCCGACACCACGCGCACGGTTCGCCCCAGCGTCTCCCACGTCCCCCCCACGATGCCTGCCGCGCCAACCTGCCGGGCCAGCGCCAGCGCCCGCAATGCCGCTTCCCGCGCCTCGTCGACCCGCCCCTGACGCAGCAGCACGTCTGCCAGCTGTCCGGTCACATGGGCCAGCCCCTCGGCCATCTCCGCCTCCTCGGCCAGGGCGACGGCCCGCCGCGTGTCCCGCTCCGCCGCCGCGTGCGCGCCCAGCCCACGTTCGCCCACGAGCGCATCTCGCCTTGCCGATCCCCGATCTCCCGCGCGGTGGCCAGGCACTCCTCGAAGTACGGCAGGGCCGCCCGCGCGTCGCCGCGACTCCCGGCGTTGGCGCCCAGGTTGCCCACCAGGCGGTTCACCAGGCGGCGGTCGCCCAGCTCCCGCGCCAGCGCCCGCCCGTGGGTGTACGCGCGCTCCGCCTCGTCGTAGCGCCCGAGATCCGATTACGCATTGCCGATGACGTTGAGCGCCTCGGCCATCACGGCCCGCGCGCCCAGCCCCTCGGCCAGCCCCAGCGCCTCCTCCGCGATGTAGCCCTGGCGCTTGAAGGCAACCATGGCCGCGTTGACGCGCACGCGCGTCGCTCCCACCAGCCCGGCCAGATCGCCCTGCGTCAGGCGTAGCGGGATGCGCACACCCCCGTCGGCCGCCGGCTCGCCGTACTCCTCGGCGAAGGCCAGGATCTGGCGGGCCACGCGCCCCGCGATGTCGAGCGTGCCCAGCGCCTGGATCTGCGCGTCGGCCAGGCGCAGCCGCCGCGCCAGCAGACGCGCCAGGTTGAGCGGCAAGGCCGGCATGGTGCGCAGGCAGATCTCGAAGTTGGCGCGGCTGAGCGCGAGCAGGTCGCAAGCCTCGAGCGTCACGACGCTGGCCGAGCGCGGCTGAGGGCCGAGCAGGCTCAGCTCGCCCACCACCTCGCCCGCCCCGAGCAGGGCCAGGATCACCTCGGAGCCGTCGGCCTGCTCCGCGCAGACCTTGACCGTCCCGCGCGCGATCAGGTAGGCGACCTCGCCAGTCTCCTCCATCAGCATCAGCGTGGCGTCGGCGTGTACGCTGCGCCGGTGCAGCAGCCCCGCCAGCGCGGAGAGCTGCTCGGCGGAGAGGCCCGCGAACAGCGGCATCGCCTCCAGCGCCATGGTCTCGCGCGGGCCGGTCGTCATGTTTATCCTCCCTCCAGGCGCCTCGCAGTCCGTCGTCTGTCAAGGCGACCGCGATCCTTTGTCACGCGGGCGCAGCGACCACCACACTATAATCATAGTCAACACTATAACCGATGTCGCTCCCGGCTGAAGAGCAGCGCGAACACGCCGAGGCGCTCGAGCCCGATGAATGACTGCGGACGGATGATCGGGATGCACAGCCCGAGCTTGCGGTAGTCCAGACAAACCCCTTCGGCACGGATCTTGGCCTTGCCGTACGGCCCGACGCCGTCCAGCGGTCGTCCTCGACCAGGGGATGGATTTTAGCGCAGCCTGGCGCGGCGCTTCTGCCGTTTGTAGAGCTTGTGGTCGACGCGCATGCTGAAGACGCCGACCAGCGCGATGACCACGCCCAGCCCGGTCATCACCGTTGAGGTGCCGTAAGTGTCGGCCAACCAGGCCACGGTCAGCAAGGGGATGATGGGGATCGCGCCGCCGATCAGCTGCTGGATCGACCAGATGCGGCCACGCACCTCTTCGTCGGTACGCTCGAAGACCAGGGTCTGGGCGGGGATGGTGGAGAGGGCCATGCCCAGCCCGATCACCACCGCGATGACCATGGCCGGCACGATCAACTCCTCGTGGCGCGGACCCGCCGCCACGACTGGCAGCGCGGGCGCGGTGTGGACATTGTGGATGTGCTGGTTGATGAAGCCGCCGATGCGATTGGCCGTCCCGCTGAGGAACTCGACCACCACGGCCACGGCGCCCAGCACCGCGACGGAGATTCCCATGGCCAGCAGGCCCAGGTTGATCAAGTCCTCCTTGCGCCGTTGGGCCGCCAGACGGCCCATGACCAGGGCGCCGATGACAAGCCCCGCGCCGGCCGGCAGCAGGAGGATCCAGGCCTGGTCCTCCTTGAGGTTGAAGGTGTCGTGGACGAAGATCAGTCCCAGACTGCCGAACACAAAGAGAAAGGTGGGCGCGACGTTGATCTGGAAGATGGTCAGGCGCAGGCCGGGGTCGCGGGCCAGGAAGCGCAGCGCCTCGCGCATATCGAGCAGCATGTGACGTCCCACCACGCCCAATGAGCCGGTCGCGGGTCCCAGCCGCGCCACGGTCGTCTTGGCCGGTAGCGTGGCCACCAGCAGCGCCGCACACACGTAGAGCGCCGCCACGACCAGCAGCACCGGGACGATGCCAATCAATTGCAGCACCAACAGGCCCCCGATGATCGGAGTCACCTGGCACACGTTGAAGGTGATGTTGAAGAGGGACGAGGCCACGACGAGGTTGCGGCGCTCGACCACTAGAGGGATAGTGACCGCCTCGGCCGGGGCGAAAAACTGCGCCACCGAGTTGGCCACGAAGATAAGCACGATGATGGCGGTGGTCCGCGTCCCCAGGGGGAGGGGCAGCGTGCCGGCGAACAGGATGAAGGAGAGGGTCAACACCACGCGGATGACGTTGCTGCCCAGCAGGACAGCGCGCTTGCTGACCCGGTCGACCAGCACGCCAGCGAAAGGGCTGAGCAGGAACTGCGCCAGCATCGCGCTGACGATGATCACAGAGACGAGGGTGTTCTTGCCTTGCTGGTTGACGCTCGCGACGTAGGCGCCCAACGAAATCCAGGTCAGATTCTGCGCCAATTGCGAGACGATCTGGGCGATCCACAGGGACATAAAGGCGCGGTTGCGAAAGACGGCGCCGTAGCTGGGTTTACCGCCGTGATGGACTCCACCGTGGCCGCCATGGCTCCCGTGCGCGCCGTGGATACCCGTCGTGCGCGCCTCGACGGCCAGCCCCTCAACCGTTTGTTCGTCGGTAGCGGCGCCCCCAACCGTTGACTGATGGTGGGGTTGTCCATCGGCCGGGACGGTGGTCGGACGCTCGGGGACAGGGGCGGGGGCGGGGACAGCGACGGCATCGCGTGTCGGGACAACGATCCGTGGCCGGTGGCCATTGGTCTTCACCCGCGTCTCCCTCATCGTCTCTCGTCACCGTCGTGGCGTTCATAGCGGCCCGCGCGGCCCGCGCACGCGGCACGACACACCATCAGGCATTGTACATGATACTTTCCTTTCTACGCCATAGCCCTTGTTTTCGCCGCATGATGGCATGAAAGACTGTCTCGCGGGTAGGGTGCGTCATGCCTTCATCATACGCGATGGAGCTGTTGGCGCGCCGCGATCGTGGCGGCGCCAACGCTTGAAGCAGCCCCGCGCCAGAGATAGCGTTACCCTTGCGCCGGCTGGAAGGTAAAGTGGCGCACCAGGTGGACGTGGGTGACCGGCTGGTCGGGCGCATCCGAGGTCGCCACGACGAAGGTCAGGTCGGCGTCAACCGTGCTGCCGCGCAGCCGCCTGTGCGCGACGTCGTAGGTCGAGACGATATGCAGCGTGCCCTTGCCCGTGACGTGGAACGTCTGCCCCGCCAGCAAGGCCGGGATGGTCCCATTGGCGCTGTAGGAGGGCGTAGCGCGGCTGTCGATGACCGCGACCTGGACCGCGCCGTCCTGGCGGTAGCCGACAAACGTGTTGCGCGCCATGATATGCGCAAGCGGCAGTTTGGCCCCTTGCAGCACCGGGGTGAGCGTGGTGATGTCCTCGTTCGCACTTGTCCTGAACGTGGCTCCGGGGGCTAGTGGGGATGACGGCAGCGCACCGAAGAGTTGCACCCCGTAGGACCTCGTGCGGCCCACCAAACTGCCGATGCTGTGCTTGTCCGTCGCAAAACCGGGCAAGCTGTTGTCGGCCCCCAGGTCCTCGACGTCGGGCGGGTTGACCTCGTGGTAGGTTTTGCTCTGCCCATTGAGGGTGAGGACGACGGTTGGCGACGAGGCGCTGGTCTTGGCGGCGGCGGTCCCATCCGGGGAGACGCTCTGGATCACGTAGCGCAGGATGAAGTGGCCGACGCGGGCGGATGTCCGCAAGCCCGCCTGCGGGTCCGCCACCTCGGCGCGCTCGTTCTCGGTCACGACGTAGGCAAACTGCTCCCCCGGCGTGAACTGATAGCGCAACACTATCGCGCCGTCGGCCCCGCTGGCGACCCTCGTGCCGTGCGCCGCGCCGACGGGCAGCGCGACCAGCAACGCCGCTGCGGCCGTCCCGGCCCGCCGCGCCCAGCGCCCGCACATCGTCCTCCGGCCCTGTCGCTTGCCGTACCCATTGATCGAGGTCGTGTCCATCATGTGTCCCTTTCTACCGTTGCGCCGTATCTTTGTCATATACCCAGCGGGTGCGCATGAGCGTCGTCATCCTGGTTCCCCCTCTTCTTCTCTCTCCGGCGCACAGGGATGAGGAGGTTGGGGGTGAGGACCCCTTCCCCTCTCCCGCGCGGGAGAGGGGAAGGGGTGAAGGGTTACCGCCTGACGCGCACGGTACCCTGGAGCCCCTTGAACGTGCGGTCGTAGCGGATAGCGGGGATGCGCAGGCGCATGGTGTAGGTCTGCTGCCGGCCGGCCCGCCGCCGGTCCGCCGTCACGCGCAACCCGAACGCGCGGCCGGAGAGGTCGGCCGTCCCGTGCCGGGCGGGCGCGCGACCGATGAAGATGGCGCCCGTCAGGTCGACCAGCGCGGACGGCCCACAGGCCAGCGAGCGATAGCGCGTGGTCGAGTAGAAGGTGACGCGCCCGTCGCTGGCGTAGAGCGGCGCCGGCGAGGTGATGCGCGGGCGCCGCCCGCCCGTCGTACTCAACCGGTTGACGCTGACGTTGGGCAGCGTGTAGAAGGTCAGGCCGCCGAAGCTGAACCGTGAGCCGTAGAGGAACAACACCGCGACCCGGCAGGGCGCAGGCACGGGCGCAGGCGGCACGGGCCTGCTCGTCGCCGTGGGCTCGGATGTGCCTGTCGGCTGGGGCACGGTTGTGCCCGTTGGCGTGGGCAGCGGCACGAGCGTGGGGAACGGAGTGGCCGTCGGCGCCGTGGTGTTGGTCGGAGCCTGCGTCGGTGTGTTCGTCGACGGCGCCGCTGTATTCGTCGCGGTGTTCGTCGCGGTGTTCGTCGCGGTGTTCGTCGCGGTGTTCGTCGGCGTACTGGTCGGCGTACTGGTCGGCGTACTGGTCGGCGTGCTCGTCAGCGTACTGGTGGATGTGGCCGTGCTCGACGGAGTGTTCGTACTGGTGCCGCTCGGCTGCGTCGTCGCCGTCCCGCTCGGCTGCGTCGTCGCCGTCCCGCTCGGCTGCGTCGTCGCCGTCCCGGTCGCGGGCGTCACCGGCGTCACCGGCGTCACCGGCGTCACCGGCGTCACCTGCGTCACCTGCGTCACCTGCGTCACCTGCGCGCAGGCTGAGAACTCCGAGGTGTTGCCGTTGGGGTCGGTGGCCGTGGTGGTCACGAAGTCTCCCGCTGGGACGGCGGCGTCTTGCAGCGTGAAGTCCGCCGTACCGCTGCCATCGGTGGTCACGCTGGCGAAGCCGAGGAAGAATTGGCCCTGCCCGAACCCGCTGGGGTCGCAGGTCGGGCTGGCGAACACTTCCACGCGGAAGGTCGTGTTGGGGGTGGAGGTCAGCACGCCGCTGACCGTCAGGCTGACCCCATCGGTCTGGGCGCTGCTGAGGACGGGATAGTTCTGCAGACGGTTGGGGCCGGAGCGCCCTGCCTGCCCATTGGGGGTCACGCCGTCGTTGCCGAGGTCGATGCCCAGCGCCTGATTGTCGTGGATGCTGTTGCCCAGCACCGCGTTGCCCGTTGTGCCTGCCTCGAAGGGAGCCGAGAGAGACGCGCCAATGACTACGCCCTTGCCGTTGTAGGCGATAGTGTTAGCCGCCGCGCTGGTGGTCCCGCCGACCGTGTTGTTGCTGGCCCCGGCGAAGAGGAACACGCCGATCAGGTTGGGCAGGGGCGACAGGGTAGGGCTCAGGCCAATGAAATTGCCCTGGACGACGTTGCTCATGGTACCCGTGCCGGTGATGACGATGCCCACGCCGCTTTGCGGGCCTGAGTAGTTGCCGGACACAACGTTGCCCGCGCCGCCAGCGGCGCCGCCAATGGTGTTGCTCATGGCGCCCTGCTGGATCACCACGCCGGCTTGCGTGTTGGGCAGCGCGGCCGTGCCGCTGCTATCCGTGCCCACCAGGTTGCCCTGGAGCGCGTTGTTGTTGGTGCCCCCGTCGGTCAGGGCAATACCGATAGGGTTGCCGGAGACGACGTTACCCGCGCCGTCGGCCGTGCCGCCGATCGTGTTGTTGCTGGCTCCGCCCAGGATAACAACGCCGACCTTGCGGTTGGGCAGCGCGGCCGTGCCGCTGATGGTCGTGCCCACGAAATTGCCTAACACCTGGTTGTTGCTGGTGCTCGTGGCGCTGATGGCGATGCCCGCGCCAAGGTTGCCCGAGACGAGGTTGCGGTCCCCAGGGTCCGGGCCGCCGATGGTGTTCGAGACCGCGCCGAGGTCGAGAAGCACGCCGGCCTGCTGGTTGGGCAACGCGACCGTGCCGCTGATGTTTGTGCCCACGAAGTTGCCCAGCACCTGGTTATTGGCCGTGCCAGGGTTGCGTAGAACGATGCCCAGGACGTTGCCGGACGCCAAGTTGGCATCGCCGGCGGCGACGCCACCGACCGTGTTGCCGCTTGGCCCCCCCTGCATCTGGATACCCGTGACGTTGGGAATCGCGCTCATCCCGGTGGTGTCCGTGCCCACGTCGTTGCCCAGCACGGTGTTGCCGGTCGTCCCCGCGTCGCTGAGCACGATGCCGAACGTGTTGCCGGAGACCAGGTTGGCCGCCGCGGCCGTCGCGCCGCCGATGATATTGTTGGCCGCGCGCCCCCCAACAAAGACGCCCGCGTAGTTGCGGATCGCGCTCGTGCCATCGACGTTCGTGCCCACCTTATTCCCTTGCACGACGTTGCCGTTGACGCCGGCGCCGCTGAGGAAGACGCCGAATCCGCTGCCCTGGCCCGAGATCAGGTTGCCGGCGCCGGGGTCCGTTCCGCCGACCGTGTTGCTCATGGCGCCCGCGTTGATCACCACGCCGGCCCCGCCCGCGTTGCCTCCGTTGCCCAGCGCGGCCGTGCCGGTGATGTTCGTCCCGATCTCGTTGCCTTGCACCAGGTTGCCGCTGGTAGCGAGCGGGGTCGGCCCAAGGCCCCCCGTGAGGAGCGCGCCCGTGCCGGTGATGGCGATGCCGACAAACGCGTTGCCGGAGACCACGTTGCCGTCGCCGGAGGCCGTGCCACCAACCGTGTTGCTGACCGCGCCGGAGTTGACCACCACGCCGATGGTGTTGGACAGGGCCGTGGTCCCGCTGGGATCGGTCCCGATCCTGTTGCCCTCCACCACGTTGCCGCTGGTAGCGGTGCGGGAGAATTGACCCGTCAGCAGGTTAATCCCGGCGATGACCACGCCGGCGCCGCGCGTGTTGCCCGAGATGGTGTTGCCGAGGTCGGTCCCGCCGACCGTATTGCCGCTAGCGCCTCCCTGGATCACCACGCCGGCCAGCGTATTGGGCAGGGCAGCGGTCCCGCTGATGACCGTGCCAATGAAGTTGCCGTCCACCGTGTTGGACATGGTGCCCGCGTCCTGCAGCACCACGCCAGCGGTATTACCCGAGACGATGTTGCGCGCCGCGGCCGTGCCGCCGCCGATGAGGTTGCCGGTCGCGCCCCCTGCCAGACCCACGCCCTCGAGCGTGTTGGGGATGGCGGCGGTCCCGCTGATGTTCGTCCCGATCAGGTTGCCCGCGACGACGTTGCCGCTGGTCGGGACGGTTGAGGTAACGCCTGGGAACGTTGGACCCAGGATGGCCACGCCGTTCCCATTGCCGGACACCAGGTTGCCGGTAATGATGCTGTTGCTGGCCCCCTGGTCGACCACGATGCCGGACATATTGGGCCGAGCGGAGGTCCCGGCGCGGTTCGTCCCCACGCGATTGCCCTGGACGATGTTGCCCGTCGTACCGGCGCCGTTGAGCAGGATGCCGCTGGCCAGGGGGTTTGGCATGGTGGGGGGACTGGTGGCGCCGATGTTGTTGGAGACCAGGTTGGGGGCGTTCGGAGCGCCGATGGTGTTGCTCATGGCGCCGAAGCCCACCGCGATGCCGTTCGTGTTAGGCAGGGGGGACTCGTCAGGCCGGATGCCGACGCTATTCCCCACCACCGTATTGGAGATCGTGGCCGGTCCCTGGAGGGCGATGCCATCGAAATTCCCGCCGGCCAGGTTGCCCACGATCGTATTGTTCGTCGTCAGGCCATCGCTGATGGCGTTGGTGAAGATGATGGCGCCAAAGTTGTTGCCCGCGATGAGGTTGGCGCTCGCGAAGGTGGCTCCGCCGACCGTATTGCCGCTGGCGCCGTCCTGGATCTGCAGGCCCGAAAAGTTGGGGATGGGGCGGGTCATGGCGCGGTCGATACCCACGAGGTTGCCCCGCACCACGTTGCCCGTGGTACCGGCGTCGCTGAGGGTGACGCCGAATCTGTTGCCGGAGACCAGGTTGCCGGCGATGGTGGCGCTCGTGGCGCCGCCCCCGACAAACACACCAGAGTAGTTCGAGATAGCCGTCGTCCCGCTGACGTCCGTGCCGATGGAGTTGCCCGTCACCGCATCGCTCATCGCGGCGGTCCCGCTGATGTCGACACCACCGACGTTGCCGGAGACCAGATTGCCGGTGATCGTGGCGTTCGCGCTGCTCCTGACACGCACGCCCACGTAGTTCGAGATAGCGGTCGTCCCATTGATGTCCGTGCCGATGAAGTTACCCGCCACCACATCGCTCATCGCGGCGGTCCCGCTGATGGTGACGGCGTGGCCGAAGGCGGTGGGGCCGGAGGCGTTAAAGCCGTTGAGGTCCAGATCGCTCACGCCGGAGTTTGCCGCCGTGAACACCAGGCCATCGACGCCCGCCGCCGGATTGGCGCTGAGCGCGCTGCCGTTGATGGTGACGGTCGGCGTGATCGCCGTGGCGCCGGGCGCGCTGCTGCCGCTGATGCTGACCGTCTGCGTGATGACCGGCAAGGCCGATTGCAGCGCGATGGTCCCCGAGACAGAGAAGGTGATCAGGCCGCCGCCGTTGGCGTCGGCATCGGTGATAGCCTGGCGCAGCGATCCGGGACCGCTGTCGGCCGTGGTGGTCACCACGTACGTGGTCGGCGCCGCGACCTGGATATCCGGCGCAACGGCGGCCGCGCGCGGGAGTGTCCAGCCGGCGAGGCCTTGCAGATGCACGTTACCGCCTGGAGCGTGGGGCAGGGCGCCGGGGACATAACCGGCGCTCGCCACGCCCGGACTAGCGGCGGCAGCGCCGAGGGCAGCGGTGGGACCGCCTGCCGCGGGCAGTCGCCCGAGCAGCCCCGAGGCGTTTGGCGCGGCGCGCGGCGATAGGTCCGCGCCGTCGGTGGGAAGGTCGAGCGTCGCGGTGGCAGGAGGGTCGGCCGCAATGACGTGCGGCAGCCGCGGCAGCGCCGGCGCCGCGGGCGCCGCGGGCGCCGCGGCTGCCGCTCCGGTGGGAGCGGAGTGTCGCGCGCGCCTGGCTTTGTCCGCTGGCGCGGGCGTGGGCTGCCGCCGGCGCGCGCGACGCGGCCGGCGAGATGGACGTAAGAGTGCTCGTGACCGCCAGTAGGACAACTAACCATAATCTTGCCATCGGGGTCCTCTCCTTCTCGGCTATGCGCCGCATAGGCGTGACACTCCACGGCGCGCGTCGTGCCGACGTTCTCGCCCTGGTATATGGGATTGTATGCTAGAACGGTGCGGTTGTACAGGCAAAACTCGCAGCTTCACTCGCAACTTCACTCGCAATTTCGCGCCTCCCGCGGCGGCGCGCCACCTCCAGGCATTTTTTCAACCAGGATTCGTTGTCCCTAACGCAAGCCAGGACTCCGCCATCGGTCATGATCGAGGCGCCCCGGCACGCGCCGCAGTGCATTGTGACCGTGGCGTGCTGCTATTCGTTGCTATAATGATGGGGTAGAAGGGGTCGTTTGACGAAGCGGACGCGACATTGAAAGGACACCGCAATGGACTACACTCGTCTGGGCCGCACTGGCTTGAGGGTGAGCCGGCTTGCACTGGCCTGCATGAGCTACGGCGACCCGACCACCCCGAACGCACATCCATGGGCCCTCAACGACACCGAGGCCCAGCCCTTCTTCCGGCAAGCCGTCGAGCTGGGCGTGACCTTCTGGGACACCGCGAACGTGTACCAGCACGGCGCCTCTGAAGAGCTGGTCGGCCGTGCGATCACCCGCTATGCGCGCCGCGAGGACATCGTCCTGGCGACCAAAGTGTGGGCGAAGATGCACGACGGCCCCGGGGGAGAGGGTTTGTCGCGCAAGGCGATCCTCGAACAGATCGACGCGTCCCTGGCCCGGCTCGGCGCCGACTACATCGACCTCTACCAAATCCACCGGTTCGACCCGGCCACCCCAGTCGAGGAGACCATGGAGGCGCTGCACGACATCGTCAAGGCCGGCAAGGTGCGCTACATCGGCGCCTCGTCGATGTACGCGTGGCAGTTCGCCAAAATGCAGCACGCCGCGGACCGTGGGGGCTGGACCCGGTTCGTGTCGATGCAGAACCAGTACAACCTACTGCGCCGGCAGGACGAACGCGAGCTGATGGCGATGTGCGGGGACATGGGGGGTGGGCCTGGCGCCGTACTCCCCACAAGGCAAGGGGCGGCTGGCGCGGCCCTGGGGCGAGCAGAGCCGTCGGTCCAGTTCGGACAAGGTCGTCCAGGCATTCGACTCCCCATATGACGAGCCCGTGGTCAACGCCGTCGAGCAGGTCGCCGCGGCGCGCGGAGCGACCATGGCGCAGATCGCCCTGGCCTGGGTGCTGCACAACCCGCTCGTGTCCGCCCCGATCGTCGGCGCGACCAAGCCCCACCACCTGCCCGAAGCGGTCGCCGCCCTCGCCCTGCAGCTGACGGATGAGGAGATCCGCACCCTGGAAGAGCCCTACACGCAGCATGGCCCCTCCTGGTACTGACCGGACGCACGGGGCGGGGGTGGTCGCGCAGCGTCAAACGCGCTTGGCGTACTTTAATATCCGTTTCGTCAATCGACCCCTAGAAGCGGCCCACCCGAGATCGGAGAGACGCACAAGGAGCGGCGCTACTCGCCCATCCGCGCCGGTAGCCCTAACGGGCTATTGGGCTTGGCCACTCCTTGTGCGGTTATATCCTTGAGCGAGATTGTAGGGACAAGCCGAGGGACACCTGCCGTGGAAACAAACCGGTCGGAGAGTTTTGGCGGCTTGCTGCGGCGTCACCGCCTGGCGGCGGGGCTGACGCAGGACGAGTTGGCCGCGCGCGCGGGAGTCAGCCCGCGCTCCATTAGTGAGATCGAGCGCGGGACGGCGCACCGCCCCCGGCGCGACACACTCCGTCTGCTTGTCGAGGCCCTGGGCCTCGCGCCACAGGAGAGGGAGGCGCTCCAGAAAGCGCTGCGAACACGTCCAGCGATCACCAATCTCGCGGCCGCGGGTGGCGCGGATGGCGCGGGTGTCATGCAGCCAGGACTCGATGCCCCGTCGCCGCCGCTCGCCGTCCCCCCGACGCCGGCAGTCCCAACCCGTGTGGTCCTCGGATCGGGCCGGGGACACCTGACCGTCCTGCCCCTCCCCGCGGCCCTCACTCCGCTGGTGGGGCGGGAGCGCGAGGAGGCCGCTGTCTCCCACCTGCTGCGCCGTCCCGAGGTGCGCCTGCTGACCCTCACCGGCCCCGGTGGCGTCGGCAAGACCCGTCTGGCCCTGCAGGCCGCCGCCGGTCTGGCGGACATCTTTCCCGACGGCGTGGCCGTCGTGCCCCTGGCCTCGCTCACCGACCCGGCGCTGGTCCTGCCCACCGTTGCCCAGACCCTCGGCGTGCGCGAGGCCGCCGGCCAGCCAGTGCTCGACGCGCTGCGGGAGGCCCTGCACGGCAAGCAGTTGCTGTTGCTGCTCGACAACCTCGAGCAGGTGCTGCCGGCCGCGCCGCGCATCGTCGACCTGCTGCGGGCCTGCTCGCTGCTGACCGTGCTGGCCACCAGCCGCATCCTCTTGCGCCTGAGCGGCGAGCACGTCTTCGACGTCCCGCCCCTGCCGCTGCCCGATCTGCGCCGCCTGCCCGACGCGGCGACCGTCGCGCGCATCCCGTCGGTCGCCCTGTTCATGCAGCGCGCCCGTGCCGTGCGCCCGGACCTCGCCCTGACGCCCGCGCTCGCGCTCGTGGCCGCCGAGGTCTGCGTGCGCCTGGACGGGCTGCCCCTGGCCATCGAACTGGCCGCCGCCCAGGCGCGCCTGTTGCCGCTACCCGCGTTGCTGGCCCGCTTGAGCGACCGCCTGGGCCTGCTCACCGACAGCCCGGTCGACCTGGACGCCCGCCAGCAGGCGCTGCGCCACACCATTGCCTGGAGCCACGACCTGCTTGACGCCCCTGAGCAGCGGCTCTTCGCCCGCCTGGCCGTGTTCGCCGGCGCCACCCTCGACGCGGTCGTGGCGGTGTGCGGCGACGACGCGGCGGACGAGGTGGCCGCGCTACTGGACCACAGCCTGCTGCGCCGCGCGGGCGGTCCAGCCGGGCCGGACGGCGAGCCGCGCGTCGCTATGCTGGAGACGATCCGTGACTACGCGCGGGAGCGGTTAGTGGACAGCGGCGAGGAGGATGCCGCGCGGCGGGTACACGCGGCCTACTATCTGACGCTGGCGGAGCACGCCCAGCCGGGGCTCGACGGCCCCACGAAGGCGGCGTGGTTGGACCGTCTGGAGGCCGAGATCGACAATATCCGGGGGGCGCTGTCCTGGGCAAGGGAGACCGGGGACGCCGACACGGGACTGCGTCTGGCCGCGGCGCTGCACGGCTTCTGGGACGCGCGCGACCACATCGGCGAGGGGCGCGCCTGGCTGGAGGCCCTGCTGGCGCTGCCCTGTCCCGACAAGGCGCCGCCGGTCATGGTGGCGGCGCAAGCCAACGCGCGGCTCGCGGCCGGAGCTCTGGCGTGGCGGCAAGGCGACTTTGGCCACGCGGCGCAGCGGCTCGAGGAAAGCCTGGACCTATCCCGGCAGGTCGGCGAGACGCGGGTCAGCGCCAGGGCGCTCCGTTTGCTGGGCTCCATCGCCATGTACCACGGCGAGCATCGGCGCGCGCATGCGCTGTACACGGATGCAGCCGCGCTTTTCCAGCAGGCCGACGACCCCAGAGGCCGTGCCCTGACCTTGATGAGCCTGGGCAACCTGGCGAGGATACAGGGGGACCTTGAGCACGCGACCACGCTGATCGATGAGGCGCTGGACCTCTATCGCACGACCGACGACTGCTGGGGTCACGCCGACGCCCTGGTCATGTTGGCGGGGGTGTTGATGCAGCGAGGCGAGCTTGCGCGCGCCACCGTGGTGCTCGACGACGCGTTGGCCCTGTCCCGGCAGGTGGGCCACACGCATAGCAGCGCCTACGCACTGGCCCGGCAGGCCCAGGTCCTCAGCCTGCAAGGGAAGACCGTGGCGGCCGTACGGGCGCTGTCCGATGCCCTGGCCCTGTTCCACTCGCTTGGCGCGCGCGACTACGTGGCCCTCTGTCTGGCAGGCGCGGCCCTCGGCTGCGCGCTGGGCGGACAGCCGGACGTCGCGGCGCGGCTCTGCGGAGCGAGCACCGCGCAACTGGATGCCCTGGGCATGCGCTTCCAGCCGCTCGAGCAACGGACCTACGACCAGGCCAGGGCCATCGCCGAGGACGCCCTGGGCGCCGGCGGGTTCGAGGCCGCGTTCGCCCGCGGGCGCGCCCTGACCCTGGACGGGGCGACCGAGCTGGCCATTGAGACGCTCGGGCGCTCCCTCCGGTTGGCCTGACGCATCCGTGCCGGGCGCGGCGCAACGAGCCCCGCGCCCAGATGAACCGCAAGCCCCCGACTGAAGTCGCGGGTCGGTCCTGACGTTGCGGTATTAGTCGGAGGTCGCGTCTCTCGATCTCGTGCCGCAGCCCGGGCGCAATGCCGGCGAGGGTCCGGCGCCGCGATGCGTCATACTGTAAAGTAGGAGTACGCGACGGTGACGAGGGACAAGGGACGGTCACGGTCCCTGGTGTTCAAAGTGGGCGGGATGGGGTGTGTTGGAGCTGGACGACATCGAGATCCGGGAGTTGCGGCGGGACCGCGACGAGATCGCCGCTGCGGCGCGGGTCGCCGCGCGGGCTCTGCGCGACAATCCGACGCACCTGGTCATGCACGGCGATGATCCGCAGCGCCGCTTCGACGGGCTCTACACCCTATGCAAAGGCATTTTGACGGTCAACTCGGCCCCAGCCCTGGCCGCACTGCGGGACGGCGCCGTCGTCGGCGTCCTCAACGCCGCGCCGCCAGGACGATGCCGGCCGTCCTTACTCCAGCAACTGCGCATGGCGCCGGCGCTGTTCCGCCTTAAAAGCGACACCATTCTCAGAATGTCGCGCTACGGCACGGCCTGGGGCCGGCATGATCCCAAGGAGCGGCACTGGCACCTTGGCCCGGTCGCGGTCATGCCGGGCCTGCAGGGTCTGGGCATCGGCGGGCGCCTGCTGGACGTCTTCTGCGGCCGCCTCGACGCCACCGGGACGCTGGCCTATCTGGAGACGGACACGCCGGAGAACGTCTCCTTTTACCATCGTCACGGCTTCGAGACGGTCGGCGAGATCGACGTGTTGGGCGCCCATACCTGGTTTATGAGCCGGCGCGTGCTGGTGGTGGGCGGTGGGCGGTGGGCAGTACCCGTTGACTAAAATAAGTTTGCGTGCGGCGACGGCCTGCGACTAAAGTCGCATGGCAGGGACCGGACACTGAAGTGTCTGCAGAGATCCACACAGACGTCGCGTTATGTTAGCCAAGGTGTGCGCGTGGCGCGTACAGCGTGGCGCGTACAGCGTGGCGCGTACAGCGTGGCGTCTGTACTCACTACCTCAGACACTTTAGTGTCCGTCTCCTGCCATGCGACTTTAGTCGCAGGCCGCGTCCCACCGTCGAGCTTTTTGCGCCGACGTGTACTGGTGGTAGGTTATGCTTTGCACTGACATGCGGAAAGGCATAAACGGCGGCGACGGACGTTTGGCATGGGGTATGCTCCCAGCGTGGATGGGCGCTTGTACAGTCTGGTGGGCGCCTATGAGACGATGAGGACCAGGAACAGACGCGTGTCGCGCTTATAGACCACTGTTAAGGAGGATTAGCAATGAATCAACGAGAGGGCGACGAGACGTTGCCCCGAGTGCACGCCCCCCAGGAAGCGTCCGATGTGCCGACCGTCCCTCGCGGCGGCGGCGCTGCGATGGGCGAGGACGAGGAGTTGCAGGACCTGCGCGTCGCGCCCGAGGGCGAGGTGAGCGTCACCCACAGCGAGGCGGCGCGCGCCGTCGAAGAGGGACAATCGCCCTATGCTCCTTTCGGTGGACTGGCCCCCGACCGCCCGGACCGCCCCACGCTCGACAACTCGCCGATCGGCGACGCGCACGATACGAGCTATTAGTAGATAGCTATTAGCTAACAGGTGTATTGAAGGAGGACCGATGACCGATCGACAGACAAGCGCCGGCGATGACGCCTTCACCGGGCCAGATGAGGGTGGCCTGCGCGGTGAGAACACGCCCTACGCGGGCGGCTACGACCGCCAGCCGTCCCAGGAGCAACTGCGCATCGATTCTGCGGTGCAAGACGCCGACGCGACCGGGGCCGGCCCTAACAGCGACGCCGATACGCTGATCGACGACCCCAACGCCTCGCGCGATAACCGGGCGTAGGGCCTGAGCCCGCCCATGCCACGCCATCTAGTCGCCGCGGCGGATGCGGATCGGCCCATGCTCGACGGGTTGTTTGCGCTCGCCGAGGCCATGGAGGGCGTGGTCGAGCGGGTCGGCGCCGTCGACGACCTGCGCGGGCGTCTCCTGGCCACCCTCTTCTATGAGCCCAGCACGCGCACCCGGCTCTCCTTCGAGGCCGCGATGCTACGGCTGGGCGGCGGCGTCATCAGCGCCGAGAATGCGCGGGACTATTCCTCGGGCGCCAAGGGCGAGACGCTTGAAGACACCGTGCGTATCGTCGCCGGCTACGCCGATTGCGTCGTGGTCCGCCACTACGAGGAAGGGGCTGCCGCGCGCATGGCCGCCGTCTCGCCCGTCCCGGTCATCAACGGCGGCGACGGCCCCGGGGAGCATCCCACCCAGGCGCTGCTCGACCTCTACACTATCGGGCACGAGATCGGGTCCATCGACGGGCTGCGCATCGCCCTCGTCGGCGACCTCGCCAACGGGCGCACCGTCCACTCGCTGTGCCGGCTGTTACCCCTGTACCGCGACCTCTCACTCCTCCTGATCGCGCCCCCGGCCACGCGCATGCGCGCGGACGTGCTCGCCTTTTTGCGCGAGCACGGCGTCGCCTACGAGGAGTCGGAGGACCTCGCAGCCGTGGCCGGCGACATCGACGTGCTCTATCAGACGCGGGTGCAGAAAGAGCGCTTCGCCACTGTCGACGAGTATGAGAGGGCCAGCGGACGCTACACCGTGGACCGCGCGCTGATGGACCGCCTGCGTCCCAACGCCATCGTCCTGCACCCCTTGCCGCGCGTCGGCGAGATTGACCCGGCCGTCGACGGCGACCTGCGCTCCGCCTACTTCCGCCAGGCGCGCAACGGCCTCTTCGTGCGCATGGCCCTGCTCAAGACGCTCCTGGCGCCGTAGGAGCGTGCCCCACGATTGTGGTCACGGGCGCGCAGGCCGCATGCACCATCGTGGGGCGCACCCGCACCGAAGGGGTGTGCCTTGAGATTGTGATGGTGGGTGCGATCGGGCCTGCGACTAAAGTCGCATGGCAAACGACGGACACTGAAGTGTCTTCGCAGCGGCCGTCCGCGCGACTTTAGTCGCCGTGGTGTGCCATGCGACTTTAGTCGCAGGCTGGCTCTCACAATCTCGGGGCGCACCCGCACCGAAGGATGGACCGGCGCGGGACGGCCTAAACCTGCGACAATGAGCGATAGACAGCAAGAACAGAGTAGGTGTAGTGGAGGGACAGCGCAGCACCATGGAGACAACCGCGACGGCCATCGAGAGCTTCAAGACTGGTCCCATGGACAACAACGTGTACGTCCTGATCGACGAGGAGCGGGGCCGCTGCGCCGTGGTCGATCCTGGCATCGACAGCGGCCACATCTTGCGGGCGCTCCAAGGGCGCGGCCTGACGGTCGCCGCGGTCGTCAATACGCACGGCCACTTCGACCACGTGGCGGGCAACGCCCTCTTCCTGCGCGCGTCCGGGGTAGAGGCCGAACCGGGGTTGGGAACGCCACTCTACCGCCACCCGCTCGACGAAGAGATGTCCTTGCGGGCCGCTATCATCGGGGCCAGCCTGGGTATCCCCGTGGAGGCCTCGCCGCCCGCCACGCATACCCTGGAGGAAGGGGGCGCCTTCACGTTCGGACCGCACCGCTTCAGGGTCCTGCACGTGCCCGGCCATAGTCCGGGGTCCGTCGTGTTGGTCGGGGACGGCCTGTTGATCGGCGGCGACGTGCTGTTCCGCGGCTCCATCGGGCGCACCGATCTGCCGGGCGGGTCGCTCCCGCAACTGCTGTCGGGTATCCGCGCCAAGATCCTGCCGCTGCCCGACGACACGCGCGTCCTACCCGGCCACGGCCCCGAGACGACCGTGGGACGCGAGCGCCACGCCAATCCGTTCCTTGAGCGCTGAGCACGCTTCCGGGCTGGCCCGGGAGCCGGTCGTCCGGGCTGGAGGGTCCGCGTCTGGTCGGCCTGGGGGCACGCCGTGGGGCATCCGAGGATGAAGGGGCTGCTCCGTCCGAACGTCCTGATCCCGGTCATCTTCGTCGCGGCGCTGCTCGCGGCCCTCTTGGGCTTCGCCGATGTCAAGCGTATCGGCGCGCTGATCGTCGGGTTTGACCGGGTCGACCTGCTCTACTTTTTCCTGCTGATGGTCGCCTACGAGGCGGTGCGCGGCCTGCAATGGCGCCTCTTGCTGCGCGCGCTGGGCGTGCGGGCGCCGCTACGCACGCAGATCTTTACCTTTTTGGGCGGCGAGATCGCCAAGTCGCTGCCCATCGGCAACTACTTCCAGAACTATCTGCTCCAGCAGGCCGATGGCACGGACTTCGGTCTCTCCTCGGCCGCCACCACGCTCATCATCTGGCTCGAGGTGGCCGTCTCCCTGGCCGTCCTGCTTGTCCTGGGCATCGACGGGTGGCCGTGGCTGAGGCCCGCCATCGTCGGCGGCGTGGCGGCCTTCTGCCTGTTGGCATGGGCGCTCTACGCTCTGAGCCGCTCCGCACGTCTGCCCCGCTGGATGATGGAACACAAGATGTCGCGCGGCCTCGTCGAGGGACTGAGACACTTCCGTGCCGGCGCGGCCGCGCTGCTGCATCCGCGCCTGCTGCTGATGGTGACGGGGCTCTGCGCGGTCTATCTGGTCATCGCGGGGCTCGGGCTGCGCGTCATCACGCACGGCCTGGGTCTGGCCACTGTGACGCTGGGGCAGGCGCTGGCGGTGTACTTCTTCGGCCTGGCCAGCGGCCTGATCATCCCCATCCCTGTGGACATCGGCCTGACCGAGTTCGGCGGGATCGGCGCCCTGCTGGCCATCGGCGTCAACAGGAACGCCGCGGTCGGCGTCGTGCTGCTCAACCGCGTGCTCAGCATCGTCGCCGCCCTCCTCATCGCCCTGGTCGCCGTGGCCTTCCTGCGCGACGAGTTGCGGGCCGTCCTGCGCGACCGGCCGCCCCGCCCCCCGTGGCCGCGTGAGCACATGGAACAGACCTAACAGGACGTGGTCATCCGATTCGGCAACATACGCCAAATGGGCCATGCAGCGCGTGTGTTAGTCGTGCTATAGTGACGATGGGACGCACGACGCCCGTCGGGCACCCCCTGTCACTTGTTGCTTCGACCGCCCAAGGATCGACGTTAGCCCCTCAGAAAGGATGGCGCCACGATGCGTCGCTGGCTCTCCTCGCGTGTCACGGCCCACCGTACCCAGTATCGGCTCATCATGGTCGCGGCGCTGGGAGTAAGCGCCCTGTTAGGAGCATGGCCGATCACCGCTCGGCCGAGTGTGACTCCTCTGCTTTCCCCGACTCTCTACGTGTCACCCTCTGGTGACGATGCCAACGACTGTCTCACGCCGATACGGCCCTGTCAGACGATCCACGGCGCCGTCGGCAAGTCGGTGTCCGGCGGCGCCATCGCCATCGCCGCCGGTTCGTACACCGAGACTGTCACCATCACCACGGATCTCACCCTTGCCGGGGCTGGCCTCGGTCAAACCGTTGTCGATGGCGGCGGGCATGGCCCCGTGTTCACCGTCGCGGCATCCGAGACGGTCGGCATCGCCGGCCTGACGATTCAGCACGGTCAGACCACCGGGCAAGGAGGCGGCATCGCCAATAGCGGCGTGCTCTCGCTCGACCATAGCGCCATCATCAGCAGCACCGCTGGACGTGGCGGAGGAGGTATCGCCAATAGCGGCACGTTGGAGCTGGATAGTAGTGGGCTGAGCGGCGACAGCGTCACGGGGCAGACCGGGAACATGGGAAGCCCGGCGGCTGGGGGTGCGCTCTACAACAGCGGCAGCGCGACCCTCCTCGGCAACACCTTTTCCAATGATGCCGCGACCGGGGGCGATGGGACCGCCGGATCGGGCGGCGACGGCGACGGTGGCGCGCTCTACAACACTGGTTCGACCACCGCGCGTGGGAACATCTTCTCCGCCAACATGTCCGTCGCGGGCCACAGCGCCTCGGGCGGCAGCGAGGCGCACGGCGGAGCCATCAGCAACCGGGGTGGGACACTCGCGCTGATCAACGGCGTGGTCAGAGGCAATAGCAGCGGCAGCGGCGGCGCGATCGAGAACGACATCGGCAGCACGCTGATCATCACCGGCGCGACGCTCGAGGACAACAGGGGCTATAATAGCGGTGGCGCGATCGAGAACCTGGGCGGCATAATGGCGGTTGACAACAGCACCGTCGTTAGCAACACGGCCGTGAACGGCGGCGGCGGCATCGCCAGCAATGGCGTGTTCACTCTGACCAACAGTACTGTCAGCACCAACACCATCGCCGGTACGGTTGGTAATGCCGGTAACACGAGCTACCCCGGCCGCGGCGGTGGTCTCTACAGCGCAGGAACCACAACCATCATTTCTAGCACCTTATCGGGCAACAGCGTGCGCAGAAACGGCAGTGGTACGGGGGCGGCGGGAAACGGCGATGGCGGAGCCCTGTACAATATCGGCGTGCTGAACGTCGTAGAGAGCGCCTTCTCTGGTAATTCGTCGGCCGCCGTCTACGGCAGCGCGGCGCACGGCGGGGCCATCAGCAACCAGGGCGGCGCCTTTTCGCTCACCACTAGCGCCGTCAGTGGCAATAGCAGCGGTAGCGGCGCCGGTATCGAGAACTATACCGATAGCACGTTGACTATCACCGGCACGACGCTCGAGGGCAACAGCAGCTATAACAGCAGTGGCGCCATCGAGAACCTCGGGGGCCTGACCCTACTAACCAATAGCACCGTCGTCAGCAACACCGCCGTCAACAACGCGGGCGGCCTGGGCAACAGCGGAGCCATGACCGTCACCGGTAGCACCGTGGACGGCAACCAGGGCGGCGTCGGCGGCGGCCTCTACAACGACCACCAGGCCTTCCTCAAGAACACCATCCTGGCCGGGAACAAGGCATCCGTCACCGGGTCCGATTGCGATGGGCCTGTGACGTCGGGCGGATACAACATTCTGGGCGATGGAACCGCCTGCAGCGGCCCGACCGATGGAGTGTCCGGCGACCGTGTGGGTACGGATACCGCGCCGATCACGCCTGGTCTGGGTCCGCTGCAGGACAACGGCGGCCCGACCTTGACCCAGGCGTTAGTGCCAGGCAGCCCGGCCATCGATCAGGTTCCATCAAGCGCCTGTACGGACGCACGAGGTCTACCGCTGACGACGGACCAGCGCGGCTACGGGCGGCCCTACCCCGCGGGCGGCCTGTGCGACATCGGCGCGTTCGAGTTCGGGGCGCAACAGGAGATACAGTCTACAGCGACGACTACAGCCGGCGTGCCGACTTCTTCAGCGACGACCACCGTTCCCATGACGACCACCGCAACCGCGACAGCTATCGTTGTCGCGATGACCCCCGCGATGACCCCAACGACCACCCCAGCAACCTCCGCCACCGTACCATCCACGGTGACGCCGACGAGCACAGCCACGCCGACGTTCGTGCCAACTACCTTGATCACGGCGACAGCCAGCGTACCGACCGGGACGCCAACAGGGATTCCCCCTTCGACCCCGACGCCCACCGACGCCATATCGCCGACGAGGATACCAACGAATACAACCACGCCGACGCGCATGGGGGTCTCTACGGCCACGGCCACGGCCCCTCCGACCACGAACTCGGCAACAGTCGCTCCGACTACGAACTCGGCAACGGTCGCTCCGACCGCGACACCGACAGCCGCGGCCACGAACACGGCGACCGAGTCGGCGACTCCAACCACACTCCCGACGAGCACGCCCCTCCCCTCGTCGACCATGACACAGGGGACTGCTACCGCGAGGGCGACGGCGACGGCGACGGCAGCTCAACCGGGCGGGGGCATAGGATTGGTCACGGTGGCGAGTAGGACGCCTCTCGCGACGAGTTCAGGAACTCCACCCACCCCTCGACCCACGTCCATAACCACGACGGAGCGACATGCCGCCGCCGTATCCATGCCGGTGATCAATATCGATGTGCCGCGCAATGGCGTGGTCACGGGCAGCGGTACGCTCGTCCTGGGCGTCAGAACGGTACCTCGTGACGCCGTCACCGTGCTTGTCACGCTGTCCATGACCACCGTTAGCTACCAAAAGATTGCCGCCCGCGGACCAGCCCCACGCGCGCGCGGCTTTGCCGATGGGGCGTCACTCGCCGGGCCGACAGCAGCCTGCCCCCGCTCCGGCAGCCGAACCAAACCGTGCCTCGTGCGGATGGCCGCGCGGCGCGTGACACATCTCGTCGTGCTCTATCGCAGTACAACACATCTGCGCGCGAACGGCCAGGGGCGCATCACCGCCGCCATACACCTCGCCTATGCTCCGCCCAGGACGATCCGTGCGACGCTGCTGGTCGCCCTCCATGACGCACATGGAACGACCACCCGGCACGTTGCCCTCACGCTCAAACCCACAGCGGTACGGAAAGCCAGCCATCGTTGAAGCAGGTCCGTACGCTAGCAAAGATCTGGACTATACTATCCTCTCCACGCCCATGTCCGTCTAACACGATGAAATAATGCCAACGTATCCGCGCTAATCATAGGGTCACTCTCCGTCGAATTATACCCTGCCATCGTATCATCAAGCCGCCAAGTACCCGCACCGTTAGGGGCGTAAGCGATGACACAGCGTACAATCAAGCCATGCTGGCGCTGGGACGCGCAACGATGAGCATGCGCGTGGGCGGGAAACGGTGCGCGGCTACCAACCGCGAAAGGAGTGGGCATGGCAAGTGAGCGTGGCCTCATCCCAGAGGGATACAAAGAACTACTTGGCGACCTCAAGGAGCGCATCCGCGCGGCGCAGGTCCGCGCGGCGCTCTCCGTCAACCGCGAACTCATCGCGCTCTATTGGCAGATCGGCCGGGCGATCAGCGACCGGCAAGAGACGCATGGCTGGGGAACGCAGGTGATCGACCGCCTCTCCGCAGACCTGCGCCACACGTTCCCCGACATGAGGGGGTTCTCACCGCGCAACCTCCGCTACATGCGCGCGTTTGCCGCGGCGTATCCAGAATCGGACTTTTGGCAGCAAGCTGCTGCCAATTTGCCCTGGGGGCACGTCATGCGGCTGCTCGACACCATCCCCGACCCGAGCACGCGTGCCTGGTACGCGCGAGAGGCTGTCGCGCACGGGTGGAGCCGCGCCATCCTGACCCATCAGATCGAGGCCAGACTCTATGAGCGGCAGGGTCGGGCGACGACAAACTTTGACCTGACCTTGCCGCCTCACCAGTCCGACCTCGCCCAGCAGACGCTGAAGGATCCTTACACCTTCGATTTCCTGAGCCTGGGAGCCGAGGCCCATGAACGCGACCTCGAACGGGGTCTGATCGACCACATCCGCGCGTTCCTGCTCGAACTGGGCGTCGGCTTCGCCTACGTCGGCAGCCAATATCACCTGGAGGTGGGCGGCCGGGACTACTACATCGACCTGCTGTTCTACCATCTGAAGCTGCGCTGCTACTTTATCCTGGATCTCAAGGCGACGGAGTTCCGGCCGGAGGACGCCGGCAAGATGAACTTTTACCTCTCGGCCGCCGACGACCTGCTGCGCTATCCCGACGACCAGCCCAGCATCGGGCTCATCCTGTGCAAGTCACGCAACAAGGTCGTGGCGGAGTACGCGCTGCGCGACATGAGCAAGCCGATCGGCGTCTCGGCCTACCAACTGACGGAGGCGCTGCCCGAACAACTGCAAGGCAGTCTGCCCACGATCGAGGAACTGGAGGCGAGGCTAAACGACGTGGAGGCGACACGATAGCAGCCGCTCTTTTAGAAATAGAGAACGACGACGAGTTCTCCTCGTCACGGATAGCCCTGGTACAATCGCTGTACGGGCGCCATCGCACAGCGCCGGAGATACCAATCGCGCTCACGAGCAGGGAGCAAGCGGTGCTCGTGTCCGCGGGCGATAGCGGCCTGGCGGAGTGCCGCGAGTTGCTGGGGTCGGTGAACATCGACCTTGGTCTGTAACGTGGGACGCGGGGGATAGCGATGAAGAAGCAGGTAACGGGGGCGCAGGTTGAGGTCAAGATGCAGTGGGCGGGCGGGCAGTTGCCGGTGACGGTGCTGCTGGACGATCCGACGCCGTGCCGCAACCCGGCGTGGTACGAGTACCCCGACCAGGGCAACGTCGCGGTGGTCCCCCACAGCTTCACGGAGGCCTTCTGCGACCTGATCGACCGCACCGGCGCGGCCGGCAAGTTCTCGGTGGTCCCCTGCCCCGGCGCGCAGGGGCGCATCGACGAGGGCATGCCCGGCGTCTCCGACGAGGACATGCAGGGCTTCCTGCGCCTGGTGCGCGAACGCATCGCGCCGTGCTGGGACGTCAGCCCGGAGATGCTGACCCATAACAAGGCGCTCGACCTGGCGACCATGCAACCGCTGGACGAGCGCGAGGACGTCTGGGCCGCGCACCAGAACGAGCGCACGCTGACGCCCTACATCGCCCGTGGCCTGGAGATCCTGCGCCGCGTCGGCCTGGAGCCCAACGGCGTCACCTCGCCCTGGGCCTTCGGCAAGGAAGTGGAGCCGGATTATGCCGACGCCATGGTCACGGCGCTGCGCGAGGTTTGTGGCGTGCGCGTTGGCTGGTACTTCCTGCACATCGACTCGGACTCCCCGACGGTCCCGCCGCGCGTGATGCGCCTCGACCCCGAGACGGGGACCGCGCTGGTCAGCATCGTGACCGCCGCGCGCCGCAGCCCCAGCGGCAACTACGACTTCGCCTGGCCCACCCAACGCGGCAATCCGCAGGAGATCGACGTCTTGCTCACGCCCGACGGCACGGGCGGGCGCCTGGCCGAGCTGTTCGCCCACGGCAGTCCCCTGGCCTTCCATACCCACTGGCAGTCCTTGTTCTCCAACGGCACAGGCGCCGGCCTCGACGCGCTGGGCCTGCTCTGCGAGCGCATCAACCGCGTCTGGGGCGAGCGCATCCGCTGGACCTCTGCCCGCGAACTGGCCGTCTACGCCGCCGCGCGCGAAGCCACGCGCTTCAAGGCGAGCGACGATGGCCGCCGGCTGCGGGCCGCCGCCCCCTTCGCCTGCCCGGCGTTCACGGTCACCATCCCGGTCCCGCCCGACGCCAAAACGCTCTCGCTCGACGGCGTGTCGCTCGACCCCGTGCCCGGTGAGCAAGCCACGTTGCGCGAGGGCCAGTGGCGCCAGGACGGCGACACGGCAACGGTCTGCCTGCCGCTGCGCAACGGCGTGGAGCTAGCCTGGCGGTAGGAGAAAAGTCACGATGGGGAGTTGACCATTGTGCCCTTGCGCCGCGCGACGCCCTCGCCTACCCTTGCAGAGCAGACCCCATATAGGTTCGGTCAGGCGGCGTGATGAGCCGCGGATGATGAGGGTAATCGACGATGATGACACGGGATAGGGCGATCGGTGTGGGGTTGGCGCTGAGCATGACCCTGGCGCCAGCCCTGGCGGCGAGTTCGGGCGGACATGGTGGGCACGGTCGCCCCGGCGGCGCGGGCAATGGCACGGGGCATGGACAGGCTGATGGTATCTACGGCCACAAGGGCGGTGGGAACGGGGCGCACCGCGGTGTAAGGGCGGGCCATGGGAACGGGGCGCGGCAGTTCGAGGGCACGATCCTCACCGTGGCGTCGAACGCGGCCAGCTTTGTGCTGACGACGCGGGGTAGACAGGCTGGCGCCGTGACGATCGACCTCACGGTCAGCACGCGCATCACGGCGCACAACGCCGTCACGACGACCGCCGCGCTGAGCCAGGGCGAGCGTGTGCATGTCGTCGCCGCTGGCGCGCCTGACGCGGATGGCGCATTTGTCGCCAGACGTGTCATGATCCAGGCGGCGCCCAAGGTCACCCAAACACCAGAGGCCACCCAGACGCCGGAGGCCACCCAGACGCCGGAGGCCACTCAGGTACCAGAAGCTACCCAGATACCTGAAGACACCCAGATACCTGAAGACACCCAGGTACCTGAAGACACCCAGGCTCCGGACGGCACTCAAGTGGCCGACGACTCCCAGGTACCTGAGGACACCCAGGTACCTGAGGACACCCAGGCCCCAGAGAGTGTGGCGCGCGCATAAAGCGCACCCTTTTCGTAGGATTCTGACGTCGCGCGAAGGTTGCCCCCTAACAGGAGCGACCTTCGCGCGTATTGTTCCCACGAGCCACCGATTATAGATGGCCCTTTCGCCCACAGAGCGCGCACCATCAAGGGCCGGCCTACCCGCGATAACGAGGGATGCGCTCACCCGCCGGCGCTGGTGTAGCTGCCGATAGCCTTGCGCCACAGCCAGCGCGAGGCCAGGCCGCTGGCCACGGCAAACAGCGGCGCGTAGAGGTAGAAGATGGGGTCCTGACGCCCTATCAGCACGCCCGCCGGGACCGTGGCGGCGACGCCGAGCGGCAGCAGGTAGGAGAAGAGCAGGCCTAGCGCCCCCCGATAAACCGAGACGGGCAGGCCGGCCATGTTCAGGACCTCGTCGAAGAGCACCTGCAGGCCGTCGACCTTGACCGTCCAGAACGAGACGGTCATCAGCATGAACAGCACGTTGTAGAAGATTGCCACCGCGCAGGCGATCAGGGCCAGGTAGGCCAGCGGCGCGCCAAGCCCGTGGACGGGCGGCAGCGCGCGCAAGGCATAGGCGACCAGCCCCGCGCCGATCAGCGCGTTGGAGGCGGCGCCCAGGTTGACCCGGCTGCAGGTCAGCAGGAAGCGCGCGCTGAGCGGCTTGAGCAGCACAAAGTCCATCTCGCCGCTGCGCACGCCGTCGGGGATGGCGCCGATGTTGTCCTCCACGAAAAAGTAGAGGATGCCCTTCACGATGCGCAAGGTGCCGAACAGCAGCAGGATTTGCGGCTGGCTCCAGCCGGCAATGCTGTTGGTGCGCAGGAACAGCACCCCGTAGAAGACGACGGCCAGGGCGATGTAGCCCAGGTTGCGCGCCAGGCCCATCAGGAAATCGCCGCGGTAGGCCAGTTGCGCCATCATCGAGTGGCGGGCCAGATACGCCCACAGCCGGGCGTAGCGCCTCATAGGGGCCCATACGCGCCCCACCATCGTCGTTGTCATCGCTCTCCCCCTTCTATCTATGATTCGTCAGTTTTCAGTGGCTATGGTGATGTCGCACCCGCTCCCCCCTCTCCCGCAACCGGGATCGTGCCCCCCTCTCCCGCGCGCGAGAGAGGGGCGGGGGTGAGGGTTTCCCTACATCCCTGTCGCGCTATAGCGGCGCAGCCCGCGCGTCCACATCAGCCGCGCGACGAGGCTGAGGACGATCAACCAGCCAACCTGCCACAGGAAGCCGGTCGCCACGCCCGACGGGGTCAGCTTACCCAGGAAAATCTCGATCGGGAACGAGAAGGTGTAGCGGAAGGGCAGCACGGTGAGCAGTCCGAACGCCCACGAGGGGAAGAGCGCCAGCGGCGCCAGTTCACCGGAGGCCAGCAGCAGCAGCAGGTCGTAGACCTCGAACATGTTCCGTGTGTTGGTGGTCCAGAACGCCAGCAGGCCGATGATGACCTCGATCACGATGAAGAGGGTCGCGCTGCACCCCGTCGAGACCATGGTCAGGGCCACCTGCGCCAGCGTCGGCGTCAGGTGCAGGTCGTGCCGAAAGACGACCACCAGCGCGACGTAGACCGGCAGCGCCAGCAGGAAGCTGACGATCTTCCAGGTCTGCTCGCCCACGATGTAGTAGGTCAGCGCCGCGTAGGGCTTGAGCAACTGCTGCGCCAGCGTGCCGTCCTTGATGCCCCTGGCGATCTGATTGTTGATGCGGCCGCCAATGACGTACCAGGCCAGGGCGACCACCAGGTTGTAGGTGATGATGTCGCTGCGCGTGTAGGAATCCACCTGACCGCGGGCGCCGTAGACAGCCAGCCAGGCGATGATGGCGAACAAGGTCGGGAGCGTGCCCACCAGCACCCAGACGACGTTCTGGGTGCGATAGGTCACGCTCTCGGCCAGGCAAGTGCGGAACAAGGCCAGGTACTTGCGGGCAGACCGGCGCGCGTCTCGCGCGATAGGAAGAGGCAGAGGAACAGCCATCTATGCGCCCGCCTTTGCCGCGATCTCATGGCCAGCCGTTTTGTCTACTGTATCCGCCGCACCCGGCCTGTCCGGAGCGCCCGGTATATCCGGCGTATCCGTCGTATCCGCGGGCGGACGATGCTGGAACACCTGGGCGATGACCTCTTCCAGGCCGGGCTCGCGGATGTCCAGGTCATCGACCTGATAGGTGTTGAGCAGCGCGGCGGCCCCGCGCGAGTGGGTCTCGCGGGGCATGGACAGCGTGGCGCGCCGGCCGCCCTCCTCGTAGGCGACCACGCTGCCGACGGTCTCTAGCTCGCCGCGGGCAACGGGCTGGCCGAAGACGACGGTGACGTACTTGGTGTTGGCGTGGCGGTCGACCAGTTCGGCCAGGCCGCCGTCGAAGACCAGCCGGCCGTGGTCGATGACCATGACGCGCCGGCACAACTGCTCCACATCGTCCATGTAGTGGGAGGTCAGCAGCACCGTGGTCTCGTATCGCTCGTTATATAGCCGGAAGAAGTCGCGGATGCGCCGCTGCACCACCACGTCGAGCCCGATGGTGGGCTCGTCGAGGAACAGCACGCGCGGCCGGTGCAGCAGCGCCGCCACCAGCTCGCACTTCATGCGCTGGCCCAGTGAGAGCTGGCGCACTGGCGTGCCCAGCGCGTCGCCCAGTTCCAGCAGCTCGACCAACTCGGCCAGGGTAGCGCGGAACCGCGCGTCGGGTACCTCGTAGATCTCGCGATTGAGCACGAAGCTGTCCATCGCCGGTAGGTCCCACCACAGCCCGTTCTTCTGGCCCATCACAAGGGCGATCTGCCGCTGGAAGGCGGCCTCGCGCCGGAAGGGCAGGCTGCCCAGCACCCGGACGGAGCCGCCGGTGGGGTGCAACAAGCCCGAGAGCATCTTGAGCGTGGTCGTCTTGCCGGCGCCGTTGGGGCCCAGGAAGCCAACCATCTCACCGGCCTCGACGCTGAAGGAGATGCCGTCGACTGCCCGCACCTCGGTGGTCTCGCGGTGGAAGAGGCCGCCGATGGCGGCGCGAAGCCCCTCGGGCTTGCGGTAGGTGCGATAGTATTTGCACAGCCCCGCGACGTCGATGACCGGGCCAGCGGTGGTAACAGGGGTGACGGACGACTTGGACATGGGTATACCCTCCTGACTATTGTGAGAATAGGGCAGGAGGGGGCACTCGCGTCCCGGGCGGCGCTAGAAACGCCTGGTACGACGAGACGTACAAGACGGGTCTTTCAGCGGCCAGGCGCGACGTGCGTCCGACTCCTGCTGCTTACACGATGACGCGTGGGTGCGTAAGCAGCAGGCAGCCGTTTTTTTGTAAGACGGTCAAGCGCCAGACGCTCTCGCGCGTGACGATGGCCATGTCCATTACCTTTCGACATATCGGACCGCGGCCAATCCGACCGCAACACGGTTATGGTACACCAAGGCTGGTGTCGAGCGCAACCCTCGGCCCGCGGCTTTAGCCGCGGGCCTGAACCACTTGCCATACCTGCTATCTGGGGTATCATAGGCGTATGACCGACGAGTTCGCGCGCGAGCGCGCCACCGACTATGTGCTGCAACGCTACCACCTCGCCGACCTGCGCGAGGCGCAAGAGCGCCTGACCCCGTCGCAATTCGAAGGGGTGACGCGCGAGATTGCCAACGTCCAGGCGCAAATCTCGGCCCAGGCCGCGCCACAGGCGCGGCAGTCGCAGGACGCGCCAGGCGCAATGGGTACGACGACAACCGCCAGAAGCGGGACCAGAGGCGTTGGTCCGTTTGGGCGCGCCGCCAACGCGCCGGGCTTTGGTATCGATACGCCGCTGGGGCGCGTGCTGCCGGTTACGGGGCTGCTCATCGCCGTCAACGTGGCCGTCTTCATCGCCGAGTCGCTGCAGCCGGCCAGCAGCCCCGATTCCCCCGGCGGCTCACAGGATACCGGGGTATTGGAACAGTTAGGCGCCACCGTTCCCGATATGTTCGCGTCGGGCCAGTACTGGCGTCTATTCACCGCCTGTTTCCTGCACATCGGGGTTGCGCACATCGCCACCAATATGCTGGCCCTGCTGTGGCTGGGCGGCTTGGCCGAGCGCTTCTACGGCCCATTACGCTTCCTGGGCATCTACCTTGCCGCTGGTATCGGTGGGAATGTGCTGACAGGGTTAGTGGCGCCCAACAGCGTCGGCGCGGGCGCCTCGGGCGCTATCTTCGGCATCCTGGGCGCCATGCTGGTCGCCTCCTGGCGCAACCGTGAGGTCATCGGCGCGGCAGCGGCGCGCGCCATCTTCGCCAACCTCGGCCAGTTGCTGGTGCTCAACGTTGTGATCAGCTTCCTGCCCAGCATCGGGCTATGGGCGCACGCGGGGGGCGCGCTGACGGGAGCGGTGCTGGCGCTAATCATCCCCTTCAACAGCCCGACGTATCCGCGTACCTATCGCCTCGCGGCCAACGTGCTCAGCCTCGTCCTGATCGTGGCCGCCCTGGCCGTGCTGATCACATGGATCGGGAACCATGGGATTCCTGGGCTCACGTCATCATGAGCGGGACCGCCGACGCCAACACCCGGACCGGCCACGATGTCGTGGCCGATGTCGTCGGCGTGGTCGGCGTTGTGCTGGCGGGCGGACAGAGTCGTCGCATGGGCCGCGACAAGGCGCTGCTACGGCTGGAGGATGGGCGCATGCTGCTGGAGCGGACGGTGCATGTCCTGCGCACGGTGGGACTGGACGACGTGCTGCTCTCCGTCTCGTCTGCCGAGCGAACGGCAGCTTTGCGCGAGGCCGTGCCGTCCGCCGCGGCGCTGCCCGTCATCGCGGACGACGCTCCCAACCACGGCCCGCTCGGCGGCCTCGCGGCGGCGCTGCGGGCGCGGCCGGGCCGCGCCGTGTTGCTGGTGGCCTGCGACCTGCCCCACCTGGACCGTCGCGCACTAGAGCTGGTCGTCGATGCCTTTAGACGTGGCCTCCCCTCCCCTCCCCTTCCGCTTCGCGGGACCCCACCCCTTCTCCCGACCGCGGGGCTACCCTCACCCCCCACCCCTCTCCCGCGGTCGGGAGAAGGGTGCAAAGGTTATGCGCGCCGCGCGGGAGAGGAACAGGGTGTGCTGAGGGTGAGGGCCGTGGATATCGTGCTGCCGCGCGTCGGCGGGTACGATCAGCCGCTGCATGCCGTGTACGGCCCGTCCTGTCTGCCCCAGGTCCTGCGCCTGCTCGACGCGGGACGCCTGGCCATGTCCGGCCTGCTGACGGCGCCCGACCTGTCCGTGTCGGTGCTGCCCGAGGAGTACTTCGTGGCGCGCGGGGTCGCGCCCTCCTGTTTCGCCAACGTCAACACGCCGGATGACCTCGCCGCGCTGACGCTACCAGCGCCGGTGGGCGGATAGGCCTGCTGCTATGCCGCCCCGGTCCCCGCTCCCGCTCCCACCGCCACGCATCGCCGACGAGGACGACCTGTGCCGCCTGTGGGCGGCAGGCGACCTGCCGCGCGAGGCGCTGCTGACCACGGCGGGCGAGCCGCTGCAGGTAGTCTACCCCGGGCGGCGCACCGGCGCGGGCGGACCGGACTTCCAGGGCGCCATGCTGGTCGACGGCGCGGGACGCCTGCACGTCGGCGATGTCGAGTTGCACCTGTGTTCGCGCGACTGGATCGCGCACGGCCACCGCGCTGACCCGGCCTACGACCGCGTGGTGCTCCACGTGGTGCTCGAAGACGACGGCAGCCCCTGCCTGCGCTCCAACGGCCTGCCCGTGCCCATCCTGGCGCTGGCCGGCTGGATCGCCGTGCCGCTCAACATCATCAGCGCCAGCACGGGCATCGCACCCGTGCAGCCCTGCCGCGTAGCCCCGCGCCTCTCCCCGGAGCGGGTGCGCTTCATCGTGCAGGAGGCGGGGCGTGAGCGGCTGCGCGACAAAGCCGCGGCGCTGGAGGCGCAGATCAGCGTGGTCGGCCCCGAGCAGGCCCTCTTCGCCGCCGTGCTCGACGCGGCGGGCTATAGCCGCAACCGCGAGCCCTGCGCCCTGCTGGCCGAGCGCGTGCCGGTGGAGCGCCTCTACGACCTGCTGGCGGGCCGGCCACCGGCGCGGGCGCGCGACATCGCCACGGCGGTCCTGCTGGGCCTGGCAGGACTCCTGGCGCCCGCGCCCGCGATGCCCCCATCGTGGCACGAGTTGTGGGCGCGCTACGCCGACCTGTGGCCGCTGCCGCCACTGCGGTCCGATGGGTGGGTGCGCGGCAGCGTGCGCCCCGCCAACCGACCGGAGCTGCGGCTGCGCGGCGTGGCCGTGTTGCTGGCCCGCCACGAGCGCGAAGGGTTGGCCACGTCCCTGCTGGCGCCGTTACGCGCGGGCGATGCCGAGGGCTTGCTCGCGGCGCTGGAGGTACCGGGAGAACCCTCACCCCCAACCCCTCTCCCGTGCGCGGGGCGCCCCTCACCCCCGGCCCCTCTCCCGACCGCGGGAGAGGGGAGTAGCGGCCGGGATGCGCAAGGTCTGGGAGAGGGGAGTAGCGGCCGGGATGCGCAAGGTCTGGGAGAGGGGAGTAGCGGCCGGCGTTCACGAGATGGTGAGGAGCAAGAGAAGCCGGGGACGAATGCCGCCGGTCAACCGGATGCGATGCCTTTGATCGGGCGCACGCGGGCCGTCGAGATGGCGGTCAACGTGGCCGTGCCGTTCGCGCTGGCCGTGCAGGGGACGCCGGAGCACGACCCTGACGGGTCTCTACAAGCGGGCGCATGGCGGACCGTGGGGTTACTGCCGGCCGGCGAGGACACCGATCCCGCGCGCCAGATGCGCGCGATCCTCTCAGGCTCGGGGCATCGCCTGCGCGCCCCCGGCGCCCTGGAGCTGCAAGGTCTGCTGCACCTCTACCGCGCCCACTGCAGCGTCCACGCCTGCTGGGAATGCCCGCTGGCCGGCCACTCGTCAACGGCGTTGGTTCAGAAGGATAGATAGGAGCAACGCTGCTCGATACCTTCTTGCGGGAGCGTATTGGGCAATTCGCACAACGCCACCTCGCCCGACCGTTTGTGATGACCGACCCCGCAAGCGACAGCCAGAAGAAGACCACCGTCGGCTACTACACGCTGTCCTCTCAAGGGCTGGACTATGAGCAAATGCCGAGCGAGCTACGCAGAAAGTGGCCCAAGAAGATCCGGGTTGGCGTCACTCTCGTCGGGTATCTGGCGGTCGATCGGCGGTATCAAGGCCAAGGTCTCGGTAAGCTGCTCTTGTATGACGCACTGCATCGTGCCCTCCAAGCCAGCCAACAGGTAGCCTCGCGAGCCATCATCGTGGATGCCGTGGACGAAGCCGCCCACACCTTTTATGAGCGATACGACTTTATCCGCTTCGCCGATGAATCAAACCGTCTCTACCTACCGATAGATACGGTTGCGACCCCGTTCGCGCCAGGCGCGTCATAGCTTTCCAGGTTGCCGCCAGGACATGCCGTACATCGGCCGTAGTCAACCCTCTGTACAATAGTGGAATCGGCACAGCTGGTGTCCGAATACTGTGAGCAAGGCGTGCTCACGGAACCGCACGCAATGGGTTATCGGGCGGACACGGGCCGTCGAGATAACTGTCCGCGCTAGCCATGCCGTTTACGCCAATTACACTGTGATAGAGGTATCAACTGCCAGGAGGTTCACCGATGCATATTGCTGATGGTACTGGTCCGCGTTTCGCCCTTAGCGACTATGTTGACGTTGCCTTACGCGACGCGGACTACGACAAGTTAGAAGACGGAACGTACAGCGGCAGCATCTCGTCATGTCTGGGCGTTATCGCCTTTGGAGCAATGCTGCGCGCATGCGAGGATGAGTTGCGCTCGACACTCGAAGACTGGATCTTGGTTGGGCTAAAGCTTGAGCCTCCCCTGCCAGTGCTTGGCGGGATCGACTTAAACGGAGAGCCCGGCCGTGAACCAGTAGACGCCATGTAACCGCCGCGACTTTATACGACGCCTGCACCACCTCGGATTCGATGGGCCAATTGCCGGCACGCGCCATCAGTTCATGCAGTTCATGGTTTACGGCGCGGCTCGCTTGACCATCACAAGTAACGCACGGTACTCCATCCCTCAGCTCCGCATAATGCTCCAGCAGGTCGCCGCCATCACTGGCCGCTGCTGACAGCTGGCGACTGGAACAACTTGTGATCGGTCACCCCCTGGGTCGTAAAAGGCCGTGCGTTCTGCCCCGCTACAACGTTTAGGTTTGAGGAAAGGACCGATGATCGACGAGGCGCAGGAATACACGGTGAGCAGCGGGAACGTATTCGCGGATGCAGGGCTGCCCGACGCCGACGAGCGTTTGGTACGAGCCAAAATCATGCGCCACGTCGTGACACGCCTCCCGGCGCGCGGCTTGAGCCAGCGCGAGGAGGCCACCTTGTTGGGCATACCTCAGCCGCACATATCGCTCCTGCTGCGGGGCCGCATGAGCAGCTTCTCATTGGAGCGGTTGCTGCATATGCTCACGGCGCTGGGTAGCGACGTGACGATCTCCTACCGACCGTCGATCTCGGTGACCGGACGCCTTGCTATCACGGCCGATATAAGCACGGACGATAAGGGGAGCGTGCTAGAGGAAGTGTAGCAACCCACGGTCCATGATGCATCTAAGCAAACAGCGCCATCCGAGAAAGTGATATGCTACGGCAGCGTCGCGTCTATGCGCGAGTTCGGAGAATGGGGACGTACCCGTGGTTCCATTAACGTTAACGTGTCATCCGCGCTGGTACAGGAGGCTTGAACAGTGGAGATATCAACCATCCTCGCCCAGATCGATTTAGGAAGCATGGCGCTGCCGGAGTTCCAGCGCGGCTATGTGTGGAACCGAGACCAAGTGCGCAGTCTGATGTATTCCCTGTACCGTCGCTATCCTATTGGGAGTCTGATGGTTTGGGTGACGAAGACGGAGGATGCCGACGCGCGCGGCGACGGCCAACTAACGCCGGGGTCGGTCAGGCTCCTGCTCGATGGTCAGCAGCGTATCACGAGCCTCTACGGCATTATCAAAGGCAAGCCGCCGCTGTTCTTCGATGGTAACGCCCAAGCGTTCACGGGACTGTACTTTAACCTGGCGGAGGAAACATTCGAGTTTTACGCGCCAACGAGGATGAAGGGCAACCCTTTGTGGGTCGGTGTCACTGATATCATGCAGCAAGGCTTGGGCAAGGCTATCGCCGCCTTGCATGCCGCACTCGGCGGCCATCCCGACTTCCCCCTCCATATCGAGCGCCTGAACGCGCTCGACGGCATCAAGAGAATCGACCTGTACATCGAGGATGTCGCCGGCGAGGACAAGACGGTCGATGTCGTCGTGGACATCTTTAACCGGGTCAACAGTGGTGGCACGAAACTCTCTAAGGGCGACCTTGCTCTAGCGAAGATCTGCGCCGAGTGGCCGCAAGCGCGCGACGAGATGAAGACGCGCTTAGACAAGTGGCGCAGAGCCGGCTTCATGTTCCGCCTCGATTGGCTATTGCGCAATATCAACGCAATCGTGACTGGCGAGGCCCTCTTCTCGGCGTTGCGCGATGTGGACATTCCTACATTCAAGGGGGGACTCACGCAGGCGGAGAGGTCGGTAGACGCACTGCTCAACATGATCGCCGGGCGACTAGGCCTCGACAACGATGCCGTCCTGGGTGGGACGGCATGTTTCCCGCTGATGTCGCGATTCCTCATTCAATGCGGCGGCCACATCACCGATTATAAAGAGCGCGACAAGTTGCTGTTCTGGTACATCAACACTTTCCTATGGGGCCGATACGCCGGTTCCACCGAGACCGTTTTGAATCAGGATCTCGAGGCCATCGAGACATCCGACGGTGCGCTTGACCGCCTCATCGCCCTTCTGCGTCAGAACCGAGGCGACCTGCGCTTGCAGCCGAATGACTTGGGTGTGTTTCATCTGAGTTGAGGGCTCCCTCATGCGGCGCGCGCGGGCTGGAGGATGGCATCCGGCTCGAGGGCGCGCAGATCTGGCGGGGCGGCCGCGTCGTCGGGGTAGGGCACGGCGTAGA
>JAABUZ0100000280.1_pt1 | contig 130172 bp, 121 predicted proteins | sample 5562091 | NCBI WGS metagenome assembly JAABUZ01 (sample SAMN12813069, study PRJNA571459) | rock metagenome | isolation source: Antarctica rocks | place: Antarctica: Victoria Land, Linnaeus Terrace sud | collected 2015-12-21 | reverse complement strand
GCTGCTTAGGCCGGAAGACGTTGAGGAGCGCTGGCTGGGGGGTTGAGAGCGCGGTGCGTTGGCTGGTGGGGGGGATGCTTGTTGGGTGGGTGCTGCGGGGGTGGAGGATGGGTGAGCGGGGGCTTGCGGGGGTGGTGCATTTGGTGCTGCGGTTTGTGTTGGTGGTGCAGATGGTGCAAGAGTATCATTTCTAGGTGGAGGGGGAGTTGAGGGGAAGGGGTTTGGCACTTCGGCTTCGTCTGCAGATGGGCTTCGACGCGGCTGGCTGTTGGGTTGCGGCTGCGGTGCATTTGATGTTGCAGCTTGAGCTGACGATGAAAAGCTCGCAGGAGCAGCATTGCGAGGCGGAATTATGGAGGGAGCAGCCGAGACAAAGGCCTCTGGCAATGGTGCTTCATCGTCAGAAGGAGACTGATGCGTCTGTCTGTTGGCTGGAGGGTCATCCGTGAACAAGTCTGACCGTGTTCTAACAAGACCGGGCTGTTCGTCAATGGACTCGTCTGCAGGCGGAGACTGATGCGTCTGACTGTTGGCTTGAGCGTGATCTGAGAGCAAATCTGATCGTGCTCTGACAGGGCCAGGCTGCTCGTCAATAGACTCGTCTTCAGCCAAGGCTTGATGCACCTGGCTATTGGCTGGAGGGATGTTTGACACAATGCTGGCTTGCTCGTCAACGACGGTTCGGAGTCGACGTACGAATGGCCTGTCACCTGAGCCAGGCGATCTCTGCAATGTAGCCGATTCGAAATGAGCGAAAGAGTCCAGGGAGTGAACAGGAGCGGGATAGGGTCGACGGGTTCGAGACACGTTGCCTGGAGCGCGAGGAGCTTGGTCATCTACTGCCGCCTGTTGAGGAGGCTGTTGGGCTGGGGGAGCGCCATCGGGGGGCGGACGAGGAGCGGGATAAGGTCGACGGGCTCGAGACACGTTGCCTTGAGCGCGAGGAGCTTGGTCATCTACTGCCGCCTGTTGAGCCGGCTGTTGGGCGGGCGGAGCGCCATCGTGGGACGGACGAGGAGCGGGATAGGGTCGACGGGTTCGAGACACGCTGCCTTGAGCGCGAGGAGCTTGGTCATCTACTACCGCCTGTTGAGCTGGCTGTTGGGCCGGGGGAGCGCCATCGTGGGGTGGACGAGGATCAGGAGGACCGCCTCCCCTCTCCCAGTCGTCATCATCCGTATCACTCTGACTACCTTCGACAGGGACAATGCCGCTGATCAAAGGCTTGTACCCAAATTGGAAAGGCTGCTCCAAGATATCTGGGCTGGGAGAACGCGATAATTGCCCGGCGTCAATGATGTCGCGGAGGTCGAGATGCTCAGGGGCTGCGATAGTCTCGTTTGGGTGGAGAGGGTCTTCGTTGTGTGCTCTCAAGTAGTCCTGCAGAGAGTGTAATTTATGGAGATTCCAGGTCTCGTATTCCTCCCGAAATCGATCGTCGTCTTGATATTCAAGCTGCCTTCTGTCTAATAGCACCTCTTGGGAGTAAGAGGGCTCCCCCGTGCGGGCAGCATCCGCGGCCGCATTGTATACTAGATCTTTGTGCTGAGCTGCGTAATAACTTGTGATCTCATAGAGATCGTAAGCTACAAGACGATCTTTATAATCATTTTCCAGGCACGACTCGACAAGCCCAACCAGCACTCTCGAGTAATAGCATCTTCTGAGGCCGTGATGCAAAAGCTTCCTGACGTCATTTGCTCGGAGGTGTGAATTGACTAAACTCATGAGATTACTTATCGTGGCCCCAAGAGACCAGATATCGCTGTGAGAACCAAGCCCTGCTCGTGGGTCGGCAGCGTCGAACGTGGGTGATATTTCGGGCAGTCCCTGCTCTGCTCTTCGCCGCCTTTCTGCTGAACGCCGTTCCCTTTGGTTACGGTCTATGTCCTTTCCGATCTGGATTTCCTAGTTGCGCCTAGGTTAGCCAGATTCAAAGTGTATACTTCTTTTGCGATGCCACTCGCCCGCCTGGCATGCCTTCTCCAACGGATGCTAGCCCCCAAGAGTCTGTGTACCCAGTGAGCGCGACGTGTGAACCACAAAATTCAAAGCACCCGCGATCATGGCTTGGGAGCGATCAGAAAGACCTTCTGGGAGAAGCTGTAGGATGCGGGACGATTAATGCAACGCGTATAGACTTACAGGCGCCTGGTACCTGTTCAGTGGATCAGCACACTTTATAATATTCTGAACCATGAGTCTTACCCAGAAGTACCTTAAATTACGAATGGATATCAGCAAGACCATTTGGAAAAGTGGGGCAAAGAAAACCTACCCCATGGTGTAGACTGCTTGAAATCCCTGACCGCCTTTGATGGTACCGGGTAAGCCAGACCTACCGAACGAATCAGCACACCAAGACAAGCAAGAGAACCCAGCAAGAAGAATACCAAAATCCGCAAGCTTCAGACATGGGTAAATCCTGTGCTCGTCGTCTGGCTCGCAAACCAGAGTGTTGGCCTCTTTCAAGTCTCCCCACACGAGTTCCTCCCACTGATCTGCGCGTGTTGGACTCTCTCCTCCATTCCTGCAGTAAACGAGGGCTCTTGCTAGGCTGTTGAAAACATGCCAAATAAACGCTTCTGGAAATATCAACCTGCCATCTCTTTAGTCTTTTGGGGGCTTTAGCAGCCCGCTCCAGCGCTTACTTGTTGTCATAATACCATCCTACCAAATCGCTCAAGTCTCCGTAATTGGCCCACTCGTAACATATTCGGAACCTTTTTTTATCCGCTTCGTTATAATAATTCCACTGTTGCCCGAGTCAATGAGACGCTGTAGGCACAGACCTGTGAAGTGACGCACGTCTAGAACCTTGATGACATTCTGGCATCCTACCGCATTCAAGCGAAGAGTCAAGAAAGCTTCGCTACAATAGTCCAGGAAAAATTCATTTTCGCTAGTGTCTTTCAAGATGATGTAGAGCCCCTATTGTGTTTTAGTGACTCGCCCGTTTCCTCGATGCGTTGGAAGACCGTACCTGTCCATTTTGCCGCGTCATTCTCCATAGTGAAATCTTACCTTGAGCTCCACCTTTGATGTCCCTCACCTTCCTCCAGACAGCATTGTCTCCAGTACCCTCACTGTTGGGGTCACGGAGTATCTCGGCAAAAGGCGACTGCTGCGGATCAACACCATAGCGAAAGGGCTCATCTGCACGCCAAAGACTCAAATAGTGGTCTTCAGCCTCCTTCGACATTCTGTCCAATTCCCATACCTCGTGGTAACGTTTCCAAAGAGAAAGCATGAATCTTTTTGGTGTGCTGCGTGGATCACGCGCCAATGGCCTATATCTCCAGTCTTGATCTGTGCTCAATCTACGATCAACCTCATCCTCGATTTCCTTTGCCGTCCAATTCCTAGTGGCTCCAGCTGACATATCAGCTGTCGATGTAGCGTCCCAATTGTCTTGAATGTCTTCAGCTTTGAGCTCATCCGCATAGTGCAAAAGCTCCGCTTGCTTCTTCCTTGCCCTAGAAGGCAGATCTGGTGCGCCGATCGCCCCCAGGTCATCCTGCAGTGACTCAACAAGATCTAAAATGTCTTCTGCTGAATTTGAAGTGTCCTTTTCTCTGAAAATGAGTCGCCAATAAGCAGTCAACCTTTCAATTGCGTGTTTCTGGCGTTCCACCGGGTCTCGCTGAGTTGGAGTAGCCAGCACAAGGGGATTGCCAGCGGTACACATGGCAACACAATCCAGCGTAGACGGAATCAATTGCGTGAAATGGTCTGTACTGAAATCACCAAGCACGCATGACTACGATCACAGAAATGGGAACACGAAGATGAAATATCTTCAGGGGGATTTGTGAATCTAGACGGATGCGGAGATGCAGCCGAATTTCCTAACAAAGAGACGGTATACTTCACCAGAGCATCATGGCGTGGGTATTCTGCATAAGCAAGCGCCATTGAAATTTTTGCGCTCTTTGTTTGTTGACCAGAGGTTCGCACTTACTGGAATCCAGTGGGAGATGACTCGTGAAGAAATTGTTCTACGCTTCGGCTTAAACAAAGGGAACTTGCAGATAACGCATTCTCCATGGATGGGGGATTCACGTTGGCTCAAGAAAACGCTTCTGTCGACTACTCATCAAGTATGATGTGTGTAAGCCAAAGTTCAATGAGATCTTGCATAAGTAGAGTCTATCGGAGATCAAAGATTTGAAGGAGGCAGAGCATGGTGTTTCGGTCGCGCACTCTCCTTCTCCACGCACATATTCAATGCGTCGCTCGAAGCAAGTCCTAGCGTATCTGCCTCGGATTGGAAAATGTGAGTAGGAGTCGTCCTAAGACTGGCGGCTGAGAATTTTCGTGCAAAGGACAACAAAGGTAAGATAGCAATTCTGCATTGACAGGACTCGCCGGAAGTGGAAATTCGTGTGGCCATTGTTTATTTGCAACGCAGACTGCTGGGAGAGAAGCGAGGCTTTCGGGATAGCGAAAGAGGCAGCAATACGCACGGGTTCGAGTAATGACTGGAATGAAGTCTGAGCAATGCAGTCGAGGAAAAGCCCGACGCGATTGCCAGCCATCTCAATTTTACGTGCCAAGCACTTAGCGTTCTTTCGCATACGAGATGGGAAAGTAAGTTCCCATCTCCTTAAACAGAACAATCTAGGTCAAGTTGCGCTGCATGTTGTACTACTACTTAGACTATCTGCACAAATTCGTGATCCTTCAAAACCTCAACTACCGTACTCAATCTCCTTCGCATATCCCTTCTCCGCATCCCCATCACTGCCCAAACGGCTCGCCTCCGCCACCTTCGCCTCTCCACCCATATCTGTACCTGACACGACACTTGCTTGCCTTTGCTGGTGATCTTCCGTCTCATCGTAGGCGATCAGCAGCTCTCCGTTCTTGCCGTAGCGTCGAGGTTCGTCGCGGGCGATTTTGACAATGGTGAACCAGCCTGCGGTTCCGTGGCACTTGCGGAAGATGCTATCCATCTGTTGATTGATTGCGTCAGTAGTGTTTCGACATGTGCAGATTTCTACACGGGGTGCTCACTTCTTCGAGCGAGCGACCGGCGGTTTCGGGGTAGAAGAACTGTGCACATTAGTGTGGTGGCCGTAGCGTATGGGGACGCAACCTACATATACCGAAGGAAACATGAAAGCGTTGCTAGAATATCAATCAGTAAACCCCAAATGTAGATACTGGAGGGCACTTACATAACAGCAAAGATTATGTACGTCTTGTAAGAAATGGTCGTAAAAGCCACCGGCGTGATCATGACAACCATGAAATTGAACGCCCAGTTGGCCGAAGTGGACAAAGCATTCGCAGGGGCACGAATCCTTAACGGCACGATCTCAGCAGGGTAGAGCCATGTCATACCCAGCCATCCAACAGCGAAGAAAGAATTGAAGAGGAAGAGGAAAAGAGCAGAGACAATGCCAGGGCCTTTCCCGCCTAGTGCACCCATAACGGCGAGGATGATCATCGAGAAGCTTTGACCGGCGGCACCGAACAGCATCAATTGGCGCCTGCCGAACTTCTCAATTGTGAAGACGGCTATCCACGATGCGGCAAAGTACTCTGTGCCGTTGCCTGCCGCTAAGATTCTGGACACAAAGCCGGACAGATGGAGCTGATTTTGATAAACTGTTGCAGCGTAGTACGTGATTAGATTTATTCCGCTAATTTGTTGGAAGACCTGATTGACATAGGCCAGGACCTGGTTGTGGATTAGATCGATGCCGTGGAGATAACCAATGGAAGCCTACATACTGTTCGATGCAGATGACGGTCTTCTGTCATCGTAAACAGATCACTGAAACCACCCTTTGACATTTCCAACACCGTGTCTTTGATAGCGGTGAATTCTGACGACACGTACGGATCATCGGTACTGGTATCGCTCAGAGCAGCCAGGACGTTCAAAGCTTCGTCTTCTTGACCTGTCAAGCGGGAGCATCGTCAGCATCGCAGCAGAGACACCATCGACGCGACCTACCCTTCAGTATGAGCCACCTTGGTGACTCTGGCAGTTCGAGGATCAACGCCACGATGATTGCCGCGAAGACGATCTGAAATGCAATGGGGAAACGCCAGGCGATCGGATTGGGATCGAGAAAGCTGAATCCGAAGTCGAGCCAGTAACTCATCATAACACCTCCGGTAATAAGCGCTCCCTACGACTCGTCAGACCGGAGCGCTCCAGTGGCAAGAAATGCATGCCTCGACCATGACAAGCTGGCCTCGCCTGTGAGATTTGGAGCACTCTGACTGCCACGTCGGCACAGTAGAGGTATTCAGACCATTGCCGAACCTTCGCCACGGTCAGCTTTGGCCCAGCTATGGTGGGATGGTTGTTGATAGATATTCCAGGTGATTTTGACGCTGTAGAAGCCTTCGCACCGTATCTGACCTACCCGGTGATAATCCTTCCAACAATGAATTGGGGCAAACCAAAAGACGAACATTGTAGCGCCGCACCAATGATCATAATGCTGGATCCGAGAAAGATCGTTTTGCGCCGCCCAAGCATGTCGCCTATCCAAATGGTGGTGATGGCACCGAAGAAACACCCGACGTTGTAAGCTCCTACAGAAATACCTGCGGAAAAGACTAGTCAAAAGGAGCAATTGCGAGAATTCTGTGACCCACCTTGTACAACAGACTTGTGGAGCTTTTGCTGGGCATTAAGGCCTGCCTCTCCAGACTCGGTGAGGTCGATTTGCGGGAACACTTTGACCTATGGAGGAGCCATCAGTTTATTGCTCAATCTTCTAATTCTGATATGTCGTACAAAACTAGGAAGATCCAAAAGACCGCCCATGACACCCTGGTCATACCCAAAAAGGCTGGCTGATAGTCAATAATCGGTTTACAACAAGATGCTGTGATACCCACAGGAAGTCCAGACCCGCGATAATTCCGATTGCGACATTGAGCTTGAGCCCTTTCAGGCCCAAGTATCGAGAATAGCCGAACATGATATCGGCTTATGAGCAGACTGCAATATGAGCTACCATGGATCATCAGCACCGTCTTAAAGCTGCATATATTATAAATTTACAGGTTGTGAAGTACAAAGTAAGAATATAGCAAGACACGGAATAGATCGAAGAGTGGTGTCTCAGGCTGCAGCAGCAACTTTGGCAAGAAAATCTCATTTATCGCCCTGCAGACCACGGATAGCGGCGAACCGGTCAATCGGCTGCTGATCGTGGCATTGAAGGCGCACTCCGGGATCAGCTCCTTGGAGAGCTTCTTCTGCAGGGAGAGAAATAACGACGGGATGCCGCGATGATCTATGCGGCTACTCAGCTCAGCAGCCAAAAGGCGGCACCATGATTCCGTGAGGAGATCGGCTCGAGCTAGTCGGCCGCATCTGCACGTGAGGTGATCATGGCTCATAATGATTTCCAAGTCCGAGGTGGAGTACGATCTGTGGTAAAACGTTGGACATCACCCTGCTTTGGCGAGGACAACGCAGCAATGGGTAATATATCAAGACTGTTTCTCTCCTGCGGGATCTGGCAGAGAAATGGTAAAGAACAGCGAGAGCTGCCTGAGAGAAAACATAAAAATCGCCCTGTGGCCGCAACCGCTAGAGCGCGGCCGGGATGGCACATCTTGGGGATGCGGAGAAAGTGCGGGGAAACCTGCTTTAAGTGTGAGTTTTTCATCTCGAATCCGTTCTCGGTTGTTAGAGCAGGATCAACTGAGTCATATCCCACCACAGTTGAGACACTAGATGACCAGTAGTGACCCATTGCCAAAGCGGCAAAGCGTCGAAGATTATAGCGATATAGGTTTCCTAGCCTCGAGGGAGCAGCAGGAGGGAGGTTGCGAACCAGATTAGCACTCTCTAGTGCCACTGCGTGGGATTGGAGACAGATACTGTATTTGTGGCAGCAATTCTATCATCATTACTGCATTTGATTTCGAGTATTGGCTCGAGTTTCCGAAAAGATGACCTAAACCCGGCTCTTTTGCTTCAACACTATTCAGCATCTGCGTTCGCGTCAGTCATCGTCATTGCAGTCTGGAACGATCTTACATTGAGACCAGCAGACCACGGTCGTGCCCACGAGAAAGCGTGAGGAAGCTGTGACCAACGTCTGATCCGTCGGCCGACTTCACAGCTCGATCAGTGAAGTGCCCTGAAGTGCCCTGAAGGGCGATGACTGAGCATGTGCAATGGTCGCCGTCAAGTCGAAGTAAGGGTCTCGGTGCTTGATCATATTGCACGGTCGGACGAAATCGAGATTGGAGGAGAATTACGGCTAGGACATCAGTCTTCTGGCCGGGCTAGGGCGTTCATGAAAGAGAAGTTTTCTTGCCCTGACCGGCAACAATGGAACCTTGGAGTCTGGGAGCTGCAGCGTGAGCAGCACCGGGCTTGATAGTACGGGCGTCCACTTTCTTGCCGTGGAGGGCCACTTTCTTGCCGTACGCATTCAGTTGCTTGCCGTGGGCAGGATTGACTGTCTTCTTGTTATCGTTCTTGCCAAAGCGCTTCTTGTACCGTTCCGTCCTGTCCTCCGCGAATTCCACCCTGAGTTCTTGTCCATTGAGTTTATGGAGAAATAGTCTCCTCGGCTTAATCCTCTGTGCTCTGGACTCGGCTTTGCGCTTTGTCGCTTCTGCAAAATGGTTTACACCCTCGTTGTTGTAATTGATATCCGGCTCCTGCTTTATCTCAATCCATCCGCGAACCGCCTGTTCTGCCGTTTCGATATTCTCGAATTGCACCCATCCATAGCCTTTACATTTCCCAGAGTCTAGAAATGTAGCGAGCTTTACCTCCTTCGGGTCTTCACATTGGCCGAAGTGATCCCGAACATCCTGCTCGGTGGTTTCAAAAGTTAGGTTCCCAATGAAGATGCGCCTACTAGGTGGGTGTCCGGAGTCTGAGACTGGCTTGCCTGAGACTGGCTTGTCTGAGTCCTGTTGTTTGGCTGGTCGACCAATGTAGCATTTCGCATCCTTAATCAAGACCTTGCGGCCCGAAAACAGCTTCTCGCTCATCCCAAGTATTTTTACATATGCATCCTTGTTGTCCAAGTCTACATACGCCCAGCCATCGTTCTTCTTTAGCGGTTGATGTTGGGACTCGGTCTTGGGGCCAGGCATGTATATTCTGGTAAGGGCATGATGGGCATGCCCCTCTCTCCCATCCTGTTCATAAAAGAAGAAACGAACAAGCTCATCTGCGGTCTTGTTGTGTGGAAGGTTGCCTATCCAGATGCTCCACTCAGAACGCTCATTGGAAACCTTATTAATCGGGTGTCCCTTGCAGTAGAAAGTGGTCGCGGCAATAGCCTTAGATCTCGGAGTGCCAGTCTTGGATTTGCTAGGCTTTCCCTCTGGCTGCGCGAGTACTGATTTGTCGGCCGCGGCTGCCTCATTCGTAGATTGCTCCGTGGATGTAGCATTTGCCGGTAAGGTCTTGGATTTCTTCGCTTGGCGCAGAGCCTTCTTGGACGGTGGCTCTGGGGCGTCAACATCCACTTCGAGCTCTACTCCGGTGTCGGGATCTTGACGTTTGCGCTTACTCGGTCCAGATACTGGCGGCGGAGAGCCGGATGCATCGCTCTCAGCATTTTCTGCTGCCATCTTTGCATTGCGGATCGGCAGGGGATGTTTTGGCCATCGCGAATGTTGATCGTGCGCGGTGCTTGGCAACGCAGATGCCGAAGAATACCCGGCGGACGTAACTCTGATGGCTTTGAGCACTTCAATTTGGCTTTTATTGATGCGTGTTGCTCTATGGACAAGTTTTTCGCAGCACAGGTTAAGAAAAAGACACCAGAAGATGTCTCGGCAAGTGAACAGCCCACGGACAGAACAACGCCCGCCAAGCGATCCCCCAAAGGCGTAGTTTTGGGCAAAGATGGCAAACCGTATATTACCCTCCCCTCCAACATGCAAGCACTCTCCCTAACTCATCACAGCTGCCGAACCTGCACCTCCTCCGCCGACTGGGCCGCCATGATGCGAACCTCCCTCTCAACTTCCCCCAAACAATCCCCCGCCCTCTCTACCACCGCAACACCAACCCCAGACTGCCCTCCCGACGTCGATTCTCTAGGCCGCCAAACCTGGACCCTCCTCCACACCATCTCAGCCACCTACCCTCCCTCCGCCTCTTCCCAGCAACAGTCCGACATGCGCTCTTTCCTCTCCCTGTTCTCGAAGATCTATCCCTGCTGGGTCTGCGCGGAGGATTTCCAGCAATGGATGAGCAGGCGGGGAAACGAGCCAAGAGTGGAGGGGAGGGAGGGGCTGGGCAAGTGGATGTGTGAGGCGCATAATGAGGTTAATCGGAAGCTGGGGAAGGAGGAATTTGATTGTGGGAGGTGGGAGGAGAGGTGGAGGACGGGGTGGAAGGATGGGAGATGTGATTAGGGATTTTGGGTTTTGGGTTGTATGAGTATGATGTGGTGCATTGGGATGGATATAGAGCATTGAGCCATGGAGTTTGGGACGTCTGTGGATATGTCGGATTAGGCTAGAATACAGATCGAGGTTCACTCCTCTCTAACCTTTCTATACATCAGATCCGTCCGCAGCGTATACTTCAACCCGCCCTTCACGTCCGCCCCAGAGTGCAACAGTCCCCTATGCTGAAAGATCAAAACCCTTCCCATCTTCGGCTCAACATCGAGTTCCTTCCTCTCATCATCTGAATGAAAAGTCGTTGCTCCACCCTTCAGCATTCCCTGCTCAGACTCATCCCCAGCGCCATTCAGGTACAGATGCAGCGTGTATAGACTTATCTCGTCTCCCCCAGGTACCTTGAAGCTCCCATCGAAATGCGGCCGGAAATACTGTCCCTCTCCATACCTCAAGAACCGCATCCGCTCATTCAACCGCGTCATCTGCATCGTCTCTTTCCGCTTCGCAGGGCCCCAGCCTGTCACGCCGGGCTTGTCCTTCACCATGTGGATTTCCGGCACCAGGTCCTTGACACGAGACCATATCTTCTCGACAACGGCGTGGTCGTCCCAGATGATGCGCCCGCAGTCTCGAGCATCAAGCATGAGTGTCTGTTGGTAGTTGCCGACGTTGATCATGGCTTGCTCCCAGACGCCATTGTTGCGGGCCTCGGCGGCCTTTATAAGTTGGGCGCATTCGGAGGGTGTGAAGGCGTCGTCGATGATGACAGCGTAGCTGCCGGTGTATTCAGGTAATAGCGTGTTGTAAAAATCGATCTTGGTCTTGGTGGGTTTGGGAGGAGGGGAGGAGAGGAAGTTGGATGGGAGGGCGGAGGTTTGGCTGGAGCAGCTGGTGGTGTTCTGGGACGCCATGGCTCCGGACTGGAAGTAATGATGAGAGTGAGAGATGTTGGATTCTAAGATAGATAGCAATGGACAGCCTTGGAGAAATCCTTGGGAGAGACGTGAAGTATGCCTGGCGAGTGTTGTAAGACCACTGCTGCCTATCCTCGGCCAGCAAGGCTGAGTCACTGCCAACATGACTAGAGACCTCCTCTAACTGCGCCAGAGTCATGATGTGAGCGATCCTGCTCATAGCTCGTTATATGTAGTCGAGAGGTTTGGACGATATTATTATGGGCGAGCGTTGGCAATGGAAATATGAATCATCCCAGTCATCCGTCGCTGCAAAAGTTTCACCCATCTTGATACAAGAGCGGTTGAAGACGGCATCACTGCCATCCTTCAAGGCAGGGATTTTCGAAAAGACCGCATCAAACGCATCTCCTCGCACGTATTGGCCCCTTCACATCCCGGAGCTCAATTTCTTCCGATACCGGCTCTCCCTTCTGTAGGATCTCCACCTCTCTAAGTGAGCGCATCTCCCACAGCATCTCGCGTATCGTCGGCATCAAAACGCGCCAATCAGAAGCGTTGGCTGCATGCAATTCGTCTTGCGTGAGTGCCCGGGCGACTTCGGAAGGGCAGATGGTCTTGGGGTGGGCACGGGCAGAAAGGAGGCGGTCGAGATGCGGTTTGAGGATGGATTGAATGTGGGAAGATGCCATTTGTAGACTACTTGTGTGTCCAGGGCTGTGATATAGAAAGATGGATGACCTACTCGAGCAACGAAAGGTTGCGAGAGCAAACGAGGAAGTGAACAGCCAATTTCAGGGGCAAATTAAGTGGACGTCTACTTAGTGCTCCCAGTCATAGTGCAATTATTAGCCTTGATGTCAAAGTACTTTATTCAAATCTTCTTTGCAAGCTTGCTCATGGAAGTCTTACATACAGTCAGTGATGTAGGAGCACATAGGCTTGACATTGAAGCAGTCCTTCGTTCTAGACAGGCCAATCCACTCGCTCATAGCAAGGCCAAGGGCACAGTCTGCGCCGTATGTAAGCTATTTGTTCCCATACTCATCAAATCCTCATGTTGGCGAATTGTGCATCCATATCCGCAGCTCGCGTCACACCCTCCACGCTCTGGTGACTCTGGCCTCCGACTGGCGAGCCACATTGCGGACAGACCGAAGTCTGCATTGGCATACCACATTCCCCAACTGTGAACGGGTGGCCGTACACGCAATAGTACCAGTGCCCAGTTCCCCGTAGCTCGTTGGCCATCGCTGCGTAAACGGCAGCTTTCTCCTCGTTAGTCACAGTAGCGTAGAACGTCGATTCTCGAAGCATTCTGAGCACGTCTTCCACCTCTTCCCGCATGCCTTTCGTTTGACCCGGATGTCGCTCGCAAATGTCTTGCGCAGTCTGGAGATATTTTCGTGCTTGTACCACAAGCTCTGACGTCGGATCTTGGTTCTCGGTGACACCACGCTCAAGAGCTACGAAGCGGGCCCAAAAGAGTAAACCCTCAACCTCATTGGCGGGCTGTTTCTTTTGTTGGGATTCCCTCATCAATATTTCGCAGTCCCGGCGATTGATAGTGAAATCAAGTTCAAGCTTGCGAGTCATCCACGGAGGTGCATTGGCTGGCTTTTCCTTGTGCAGCGTAAGCAATTCCAGGAGAATCGTGTAATCACAGCGGAGAAGAAGCACAGTAGCCAGCATACGGTTTCTAGTTTGCAAGATTTCCGGCATGTACTCGAACGCTATGTTGATGCCGCGATGTATGCGAGCATCTTGTACGAGGTCATAGATCCGGCTGAATGGCTGTTCAGCTTCGGCAATTTCCTTGAGGAAAGTTGCGATCTTGTAACGGAGTTGTACGACGGCTTTGTACCGTACCTGTCTTCCAAGAACTTTGGTGAAGGTAGTGAATTGAACGTCCCGTCCGCCTTTCAATATGAGCGATCCCTTGCTCAGGTCGTTTAAGATATGTGGTTGTGCCGCGCCTGACACGCCAAAGTTGATTTCGGACGTTGCCTTGACTACTCGAAGACGGTCTTCTATCTCGTCTAAAGCGACCGTTAGTGGCACGAATCGAGCATTAGCCCACACGATGAACTTCTTGGTCGCTTCGTCTATCCACGCGCGACGAACAATACGGCCATATCGGTGGATATCTCGCAGTGGCGATCGACAAATTGGACAATTCTTCAGGTCTTCGGCGCTGAATGGGCTTGCATTCGGCTTCAACCCCGAGACACGCTCGCCGCCTACTTCCTGGTCGGAGATTTCGAAGAACCTCGAAAGATCCATGAGCCCATCCATGCTCTCTACCGTCAAGATGTGACCGCAGGCGGGAACTATGACTGGGCTCTCATCGAGATTAATTTCGCCATAAGTGGATCCCAAGATATAGTCCACCATCTGCCCCTTTACAGATTCATCGGCGCAGAGCTGGCAGTATTGAGCTTTAGGACAGACCTCGCCGCACAAGGACGGGCATTGATGATTGCATAGCAATCTCTTCTCGCAGCGGCGTGAGCAGGGCAGAAGATCGCACGGGACGGCGCAAGGCATTTGGCATTTACCTCGATGTGGACATGACCAAGCACAGTCCTCAACACACGGGACGCAAGGCTCATGGCACTTCTTCGAACATTTTGAATGCGTACATCGTACATCGCAAAGAGCTTCGCAAAGCCGACAAGGTGTGTCTCCGTGACAGACACTTCGGCAGCTGTGATTGCAGGTGGTGAAGGGCCTCTCACACACCTTCTTGCAGACTCCGTGTGATTCAATAATCTGGCCATCATGCTTGATCCTGCACTCCCTACACTTGCACGTGCACGCATGCCCACAGCCAAGCTTCGCGTTACAGACAGCAGGACATTCGTAGTCATCCTTCAGGGGCAGATCGCAACAAGGGATCATCAAAGTGTGTTTGCAATGAGGTATGACTGTGCCGACCCTAATACGGCAAGCCACTATTTCTGGAGCCTGAGCCTTATAGCATTCAAGCGTCTCGTGGGTATGTCCACACGGCAGCTGCACGTTTGCGATAGGATGCAAGCACTTGAGATCGCATGGATCCCCGCAAGGGCGAGGACATGGATGTGTACAGTTTGACTTTAGTCGTTGGCATCGCTCGAGACAACGGACCGCGTTGTGTAGGACTTCAGAATGGCATTGATTGATGCATGCGTGGCCACATGGAAGGCGTGAGATGCATTTCAAGTTGCAGCCTCCCTCGGGTGAGAACATTGCAAAATCGTCGGGGGTCTGGACTTCTATTGACGTCTCCATATGTCTCGGACAACAAAGCGCCAATCTTCGGCCAAGGTTGCCATTCTCCTTGAGAATATTGACGACATCGGCCCACATCTGTACCGAGCTTGCAGTCTGAGAATTTCCCACAATGTACATGCCATGACGAGCACGGCTGAGTAAGACGTTGATACGATTTGACGTTTTCAAGAAGCCACATCGTCCCTCTTCGTTAGACCTTACTAAGGATATGACCACAATTTTAGCTTCTTCACCTTGGAAATTGTCCACAGTAGCCACCCGTAAAGTCTTCGACAGCGTAGCCTTTCGAGGACCAAAGGGTGGATGATGTGCCGTTCCCTCATCGTCTCGTACACCTTGAGCATCTAGGTCAGCAAGGTCTCGTTCGCCGACGACGATTTCGAACGAAGACCTCAAGCGTTGCTTGATTTTCCTGAGCTGCCCTAGGTACGGTGTCAGAACGACGATGCCCGCAATGCTATGGGTCCCTTGTCGGACCAGATGGGATACTATGGCGGCAACCATCTCCACTTCGAAACCGTTGCTCTTCGAGAATGATCTTATCAGCTCATGATTAGTCGAACGATCTTCTTTCTCTTCGTGATCAAGCCAAAATAGTCGTTTTCGTATGCCGTCTACTTCCGGATATTTGTACACCGATGGGTGATCCTCGAGAGCAGGATACAGGGTTTTGCGGATAAGCTCTGAGATAGACGGGTGCATTCGACGTTGGGTTCTCAAAGTGGTGAACGGCAATCTCATCTCACCGGATCGTGGTCTGATGAAACGCTCGAATAGGGAAACATCTAACGCAAAGCGCTCGCCTCTAGGATGGTCGTGTTGCAGCTCGTAGTTGTTTATTTGAGGCCGGAGCTGCTCGTGGTCCCCTATAAGGATTGCATGTTCAACGGAGGGTAGCAACGCAGTGAGAATGTGTGCTTCGAGCACCTCTCCAGCCTCCTCACAGATTACGACCTTCGCTCGTACCTTCCGTAGCACCTCAAGGTTGCGTGCAAGACCAGAAGTAGTGACCCCAATCACGTGTGCTTGTAGCAAGCATCTAAGATTGACTTCTTGCCTGCATCTCTCAAGCGAATCCTTCGCTTCATTGTAAGAGTCGAGAGCGTTCAAAAGCTGGTCATTGATATCCGAAGTTCGCTCGCGTACCCAATGATTGAACAAAATCCTACGTTCCGCAGAAGACATACTATTCAGCGGACTCCTCAAGAGTTGACGGATATTGCGAGTATTTCTGACATCTGCGGTGATTTCCCTGTCATGGATACCACCCTCAGCTGGTACGCGTTCGTGAGGTAACAATGCTTCGTTTCGGGAGGTATCATTCAACCAACGATGAAGCAGATTTGTTCTTCTGCCCACAACCACTTCGAAGCCGTCGTCGTCTACACCGGTGGAGAAGAGCTCGTCAAAATGCTTCGGATGATGAATCTCTAAGTGATCTCGAATATTCTTTTGTGAGTTCGAGTCATTGAGAAGGCTCAGCAAGTTGTCAATCTCTATGAGCTCTGCATCGAGGGCTCTATGGGTCTCCCATTTCTGGCGCCGCTCTGGTTTTGTTGTCTCGATCTCCTGAGCGACATGCTGGAGATTGAGCTTTTGCAGTATGTCTGACTTCGAGCGCGTTCCAATGCGAATCACCTTTTCCACATGGTCTTGCACAAGGCTCTCCAGAAGCTGGTCAAGCGCATGGTTCGTGTAGCAGACGCATATTATCGGGCCTAAGTCGGCCGCATCCCTGTTCTTCAGCAGTGTCTTGATTATTGCAACACCAGTGAAACTTTTTCCAGTCCCTGGGGGACCTTGAATGAGGGCCAAACTACTACTCAAAGCATGTAGCGCGGAGGCTTGCTGAGCTTGGTCAAGAACTGTGGTCCTCTCGAGCTTTTCATGGTCGAAAGATTGTCCGGGAACGAATGTTAGGGGCTCGTTGCCTGTCAACGGGCTTAGATCGTATGTAAAACCTGGCAGACGCGAATAAGCTGGCGGTTCCAGCGTGATGGTCTCAATGCTTCCTTCGTCCGGAGCGATTAGATCTTGGAACGGTAGGTCTAAGCTCTGGCTCATCGCTTGCAAAGCTTCCAATGTAGGCTTGAACGACGGCAAAAGTATCCCAGGAAACTCGACCAAGGCATTTTGCGACCGAGAGGACTTGCTCAGTTCGGAAGTTAGCCACCTCACATCGTCAGCCTTGAAGTCGACCATAGTCAGTACGAGTGCTGCACGCTCAGGATCTTTGTGCAGGCTAGGCATTTCCGCTCGTCTCCGCATATAAGCCAGATCAGCCTGGCTGGCCCCGAAATTCTCGTTGCCGTCCTCCAGTCTCGAACTCGCCTTCGGTGGAGTTGGATTTGGATCGCACACAGAGAAGAAGATAGTGCGACCGGATTTCGAGACAAGGCAGACTAAGGCATCGAATTGCATCTGCTTGCTCTCCGCCCACCATTCCTCACGTTGTTTGTCATTCTTATCACGTATTGCAGAAGGCTGCGCGAAACCAACAACAACCTGGAGTCCTTTACGCTTGTCAATCTCTAGCCGCATGATTTTCGCATTCTGGTGGACGATATTACGCGCAGCTGCATCCTTGTTTTTGACTGACGTCTTCTTGTTAAAACCTTCGATCTCAAATTGGACAGCATCGCGGAGGCCACCCACAGAATCTTCGCGGAGAAGGCGGAAATGCCGGTCGAGAAGCCCACGTAAGCCTGGTAGACGACTAATACTGACATCAGCCGGAGGGAGGTATTCCTGGCGTTGGGACTGAATTTCCTCGGACGTAGGCAAGATTTGAATATTCTGGATGTCCACATGGTCGTTGTCGTGCCTTGGGCCTTGGGTTGACAGGTGGCCTGGCATGTCGAGCTCAAGAGGGAATCGTGGTTGCTCTGACTGTTGATTAACAATCTGAAGCGATGCTTCAGGCATCGATTTCCCAATGTTGTATCGCCGTTGGATCTTGTTAAGAGACTGCCGTGCAGCCTGAAAGACGCATCCGTCAGGAAAACACGCGCTGAAAGTATCTAGAATGGGTTCCAATTCCTCAAGAATCTGCGCGGTCTGGCAGAGTTCAACAATCTGCACGAGGACCGCCAAGCTCGCGGTAAGTCCAATTCTCAGTTGCTCCTTTGACTGGGGCGTGTCATCGTCGAGCAGTCCGCTAAGCACACTGCTAGTGAAGGTGAACAAGGTGATCAGACGAGCGCCATTCGGTCCGAAGAGGAAATTGCAAATTGTGGTAACAGGAGCCTCGAGAATGAGTGAGGATGATACGTCTGGGTGCGAGATTGTCCTGAGAAACGGCAAGGTGATCTCGGTAAACATGGTATTGGCATCCGTCTCTTCCTCTGCCCGAAGGTCGACAAGACCTTTTATCATCTGGATGCCAGGATCCGTTGCCAGCTTCATGATGAGAGCTTGACGTACCCCCACATCACTATTCGCTTTGCTCATGATTTCCCAGCCAAGTCCAAAGAAACGTTGCAGGATCGCGCTTCCTATCGACCGCGAGATCATAACTCTATCAGTTCTTGGGATTAGGTTCTGCCACTTCCTGAAGTCTGCATCTAGCCCCGGGTCTGCCTGATAGGCAGCAGTCGCTACTTGCTCTGTACCAGGTTGACGGCCTTGGCTATCATGGGAAAACTTGCATCGTGTCCCATAACGGCACCCTTCAGGCCTCGAAAAGAATCTGCATGGCAGTCTGGCCCTGGATTAAGAGTATGAAGAATTAGCCAACTGTTGCTATCATGGGAGTAGGGCAGACTAACCCTCCCCTCCGATGCATGGTGACGGGTTGATGCTAGATGCTTGTTATGCTATGAATTGCGGAACGAAGTGATACTGGTGTGTGGTCGGAGATCGGCTTTGTCTTCCTAGAGCACTAACGACGCGCCTTGAATGTGAATGGAGCTTGCGCCTTAGCAAAATTACACCTCACCAAAATTCACTTCCTTGCTCAGACATGCTCAGACGGCCTGCCTCCGGCCAGGCATGACAAAATAACCATCCCACAGAGCCCATAGTACTTCACAGCGGTACTGGACGGAAAGGAGCGCATACCTGCAGCTCCTGACACACGCGGCTCAAAGAAAAATTCTTGATTCTAGGAACGAGGCGTCTTACATGACGTATAATCGTGCCTTAGGCTACGGGTAATGGCAGATATCGGCTTTGACCATCTTCCTTGATCCTGATAGAGCTGGCCTCGCAGCTAACACCCAGACACTCAGCCATTCCTACGGTCTATTACACCTACCAAGGGTATTGGCTGGTTGTAGCTTAGAAATCCAGCGTGCTCCCTCATCTCTTTCACCGTTCAGAGTCTCACTACTACGCGCCGCCCGTTCTTCGCTCGCCGGCGGCGCCACATTCTCGAAATCAATGTGCGGTCCCAGGTTCGACGCTGTGAGCCCCAGGTGAGCGCAAGGGCTTTGGATCCCTATTCGCCGTAAGCAACCGACTGGGTCGCCGTAGTCAAAGTCCTCGAAGCCTTACTCGCACAGCACGCGGCTCCGAACACTGGCCATGACCTGAGAATGTGCAATGGCTTCAACCATCAATCAAGGGCCGGTGGCGTTAAGATGGGAGCATTCCGTGAACGTAGCTAATTGCGGCACTATTGACGAGTGGATCTAATCCAAAGAGATTCAATACCACATGATGAAAGATTTTGAGAGGAACGTCTGATCAAGTAACATGACAAGGTTCAAACCGTGCGTACCTGCCATACCATCTTTCAACCGGCTTCGCCGCTACCAAGATCGATGCAGCGCTTGCCAAAAACATCTGCAACAACTCCACGGCACCAGATTGCCTGTAGGTCTGAAGGTCCTTGACGATGGCCTCACCTCCCTCAGCACAACGGCTTCCAAAAGGAACATTCTTCGTAGAGGAGCAATTGCAATGCAAGCCTGAAGCCCATACCTTCCTTACCTATTCGTCATTCATTAATCAGGTGGTGCTTGATGTCAAACAACAACAGTGGCATTGGAAGAACACTCACTTCCCGTAATCCAGAGATATATTTCTCTGCAGTCACCAGGCCGTATACAGTAGTTGTCTCGTCGGTCGTGAAGCCGTCAAGGCGGCAGAGATGCTACTAGACCTGATTTGTACCTCATGCCGGAATTTGTCCACCTCTCAAGGACGGGATCAACAATCGAAAGGAAATCTATTATTGAAGATGAAGCGAAGAAGAGAAATGAGGTCAATTGAGAGGTGAGATGAGAGCACGAGTCAAGCTGTTGCCAAGCTTCTGCGCTCATGACTCGGCGACCCCTTCTCCATACTTTATTTTCACTTTCCATCTACGGCAAGAGTCTCCCATATCCCAGCGACAGCTACCTTCAAACCATCTCGAACACTCAACAAGCCGAGTTATGATGGCATTTTATAGTCGATTGATGTACATCGCTAATCGCGTGTCCATGGGCAATACCGTCAACACGTGATTGCGTCGGCTTGCTGAGTATTCGAGATGGTTTGAAGGTAGCTGCCGACGATGACTTCTTTCGATAAAGAGTTCTCGCATGTACCTTAGTTGTCGATTATCGCCTGCCTTGATTGTAAGATCGCCTATACGTCAATGCGTAGTCGTGTCGGCCCGTTGGGTATCTGAAATGGTTTTAGCTACCGCTTGGGTATGGGAGACTATTGCTGTTCTATCTACTCTTGGTGCACTCAGCTGCCTACCGTACGTCGAAGTGGGTGTGGTGATGGAAGAATGGGAGGTCGAGAAGGGCGGCCGAGGAAAAAGGTATAGCGAAGTTCAGCAGGCGGAGTTGGGTCGAAGAGAGAAGGGGAGAAGGTTGAGTGCTGGAGAAGGTGGCAGAAGAAAACTTAAATCAGGACAGAGGTGAATGATTGATGGAGAGCATGTACAGCTCCCTGTCAAATAGTTTGGAAAGGGTCCTAGCATACACGACCGCCTGTGGAACTAAATGATATGAATCGCATATGTACGGATCGAAACAGCAGTCCAGGTCCGATGATCAAAGCATACATTCTAAAAGGCCCCGTACAAAATTGAAAACCTCCGCTCCCCATTACCGGTCATACTCTAGACCTTACTGACCTCCTCGCTCCCTTCCCCGCTACTGCCTCCCCTATACCTCGCCTCTTCCCCATTCAGATGCTCATGACCCGCCGTCACCGGGTCATAATTCGCGGTCCCCGGCACCTCGCCTGCCAACTCTTCCAGGGTCTTCCTCTTCGTCTCTGGAATTAGAAACGTAGTGAAGATCCCACAGAGCATGAATAGCGCGAAGATCTCCATAATATGATTAAGCCAGGGGGCGGCGGCGGCTGCCTTAGGCGAGCCGGCTCGATTGCGGGTTCGAAGGGGGCCGAATATCGTCTGGGCTATAATCGCTCCTACCTTACCCGATGCGGCGGAAATGCCGTGTGAGGTTGAACGGTAGCGGGTGGGAAAGCATTCGCCGGGGACGATGAACGTTGTTGCGTTTGGTCCTGAGGGGGGGGGAAGATTAGCGTGTGCGGTTTATGACGAGATGGTCGTGATCGGGACAAAGGCATAAGGGCAAGGAAGAAGGGGGAAGAACATACCGAAGTTGAAGAAGAATTGAGCAAGTACATAGAGGGCCAGGAGAGCGCCATTGTGGGTGATGAGCTTGTCATACGCGAACCCGATGACGACGAAGATAATGGTCAACATGGCGAAGCCCATGAACTGGATAGGCTTTCGGCCAACGATGTCTACGAGAGCGACGGTCACCCAGTAGCCAGGAATAGACCCGGCGCAAACGATGATCAACTGGCCGATAGCAGTGTTGTAGAAAGTCTTGTAGATGGTGTTACCCTTGGAATAACCGATTGCGCCGAGGATGATGGATTGGTTGAGACCGAGGCCGTAGAAGGCGACCTATGCCAGGTCAGTACAACGATGTCGAGCCCTTATTAGATCACTTAGCGGCGAACATACGTCGAGGAGGAACCAGGATCCCGCAGTTCCAAGGAGCACCTTGCCATGTTTCCACTGACTATAGTGGCGCATAAAGTCTCTCCAACCCGCTTTTGGTATTGCGAGATGATCGTCTGCATGTTGCGCCACAGCGACTCGTTGCATCTCCTCCGGATGGCCTTCGGCTTTGCCTGCAAAGTATGCTTTCGTATCTTCGCCGCCTTTCTCAATATCACGGGACACATCGAAGGTGTATCGAGGAGTCTCCGGAATGGTAAGCCGGAAGTACAACGCAATGCAGCCGGGGACGGCACCGAAACCGATGATGACGCGCCACATCTTGTCGACCGCAAGAGCACAGTCGCCAACACATGATGCCTCGGCCTTGCCGAGGAGCAACGATTGCTTGAAGCCAACGGTAACAATTAGTGCGATCAAGGCAGCGGCGAACTGCCCAATTCCCTGCATGGCGAAAACAGAGCCCATCATGGCACCTCTCCACTTAGTAGTTGCAAACCTGTGAAGTCAGCTCCAACCTTAGAGATTGAGTTTGAACAACTCACTCTGAAGTAATGATCGCGGACAATGGATAATCTCCACCAATGCCGATGCCCATCATCACACGCCAGAAGATCAGTAGACCGGTAATGGACATGGCGGGAGACGGTGCCGAGAGGGATTGCTACATGATTTCCGGGTTAGCTTTGCGATCTCATGACAGCAACAAACTATGCTCCAACACCAGATTCAAGGGAGAAAAGGCTGTCCGTGTAATACAACAAGGTTTTTGAAATATGGCAACCTACGGCGAGAGTGGCAATGATGATAAGGATTAACTCCAATCCGTACATCTTCTTGCGACCCAATATGTCGGCGAGAATACCGAAGCCAACCTGACCTATAACGGTTCCTCCAGAGGTTGCTACTTTGATGGCGGTGTCCGAACTGGCGGGGATGATTCCGGGCTTGCTTTTAGCCGAGTGCCAGAAAACGACGCCCAGCATGGCGGTAACGAGGTTGATAGCAAAGATGTCATAGGCGTCGGTGAAGAAACCTATGCCGGCGACGACAACGGCACGGACATGATACCAACCAAAAGGAGCCTTATCGATCTCGGCAAGGGCAAGACGTCGACGCTCATTGGGATCCTCGATCTGCCACAATTGTCAGTGAGGTCTAGAAGTCAGGCTTTCAATGTTCGACATACATGGATGTAGTCGTTATGGAAGTTGTGGAAGGCGGCATTCCCGCCTGCTGTCTTTCGAGCCATGCTGAAGGCGACCAGTGTAGTACTAATTGATGCGGGAGCTGGGTTTGGTGACAATCGAGATAGTTATCAGATACGAAGTAGGATCACGACCTATAATATAGGAACGTAGGAAGTCTATCGCGTAATCGATGGTAGTATTAGCTCGACGCCTTCAAACAATCCAAGTACCGGGCGGTCAGCCGCCAAGAGAAGTCGCCAATTCTAGGACGTGATAAACCCTCGGCACGGTGTTCGACCCTGTTCGGTGTGGGAAGGACACGGATGTGAACCAATGGCGAGCCTCAGCAGAGCTTCGTGCAGCTCCAACGATGCATTCTGATTGTCTCCGCCGCCCCGAAAACCAATCTATGGGTATGGAGGCCTAGATTAGCGGCTGTCTGGTGTGGAGGACAGTGAAGGCTGTAGGGCATCATCCCACTCTTTCTAACAAATCACCATCGGGCAGGACCGAATGCTTCATCTTGGCATGGACCGGATTGCCTCTCCAACTAGGACGACTTGGTGGCTTATATAGAAGGTTAGGCTTAGCTCTCTGCAGCAAGTCAGAGAGGTCATCCAACCCACGTGTCGGCTTGGCAGGCTTGACAGGATAAAGTAGGACCTTGAAAGAGCAACATTCATCAACGCTCAACGCTCAAGGCTCAACAACGGCCAGAATTGAGACACAGTCGGCATCTCGATTACCACCGGCGTGGAGAAGTCTCGCAGCGTCCGCTTATCTCACGCGACTGCTGCTCTCGTCGACACGGCGGCGAAAGAGACAGGACAGGAGGCGGAATTGAGAGCATGGGACGAATTGAGGTTGGTTGATCCAATCAGAAGGCTGCGCTGCGAACGTGCTCAAAGCTTTGGATCCCGTCTTCCCGCCGTCCCGCTGCGCCAAGCCTTTCACAAAAGACCGAAGAGCAACTAATGCCGGAATTTTATTGGACACATGCCAAACTGCGATTTCGTTGTTCAATTGGCCCAACTCGAACTAGAATCGTTTTAGAGCTACTTCTAGACGTGAAATCTCAATGATCGTCGGTTGTGGATCATGACTATGGTAGTTCCAGCACCCTTCTGGAAGTGGCGGGTAAATGGAACCAACACCATGACAATTTCACTCCAGCAAACGTACCCGCGTTCGATCTTCTACGCTTTCCGGAGTTGAACGTCTTGAACGTAGGGATAATCAGTCCGTCGAGCATGAAAATTCTCATACCAGGAAGTGCTGTACTTACTAGCATCTTTGAGAATGGCCCCGTGCTCCGCTGGTAGAAGAGCGCCTTTGGGAGGCTGATTCTTGCTCTTGAAGTCGTCGCATATCTGTTCCATCGTAACCCACTGCACCCCTTCTTTGCTGTTGATGTATTCAATCAAGCTTCTTTTGGTCAGTACTGCTCCTCAGATTGCTGGTGTACTCTTCGAAGAAAGGCCGCGAGGACGAATCACCCACCGTTCGAGCATGAAGATCACATGCGGATGCCCGCTCACATCGGGATGGATAGTGACTGGGTAGCAGAACTCGTCGTATTCGCGGTAGAAGTAGTCGAAGTGATCTCTCCACAAATCCTCAACGTCTCTAGGATTAACCCACCCATGCGAATTAGGCGCTTTCTTGATGAACATCATTGGTGGCAAGTCCTCCAATCCTGTTAATCAAAGTCTATATATTGATTTCTAGATTTATCACTTACGTCCAGATACCAGTTTGAAGGGATCTCGATCAAACCGGTCTCCTCACCTCGCTCGAGCGGTTTCATCCAGTGAGACGGATGCTTGTCATAATCAATTGGGGTCCATTTGTCGCCAGTGCGAAGATAGTATGGGAGGCAATCGTGGTGTGAGAAACTGTGGTCTGTCAAGTGAGATCGTTAGATGTCCTAAATCAGTCAAGACTTAAAGGAGACAGCACACCATATTCGACACCATATTTCAGCATCAGCTCTGCCCCCTCCTTGGACGCCTCCCACCATGGTGCGACATTCCCACGCGGCGGCCTGCCACAGAAGTCCGTGAGCTGCTTGTACGTCTTGTCAAGGATAGCGTGCTGTTGCTCGATAGACATTTTAACGGGGTTCTCATGAGAATATCCATGAAGACCTCTGCACCACGACAGCACTTGATTAGTACCAAGATACATGGTCGTTTAGTGAGCAGTCGACCAACATTTCATGGCCTGCATCTCTAATCATCGCACATTCTTCGGGGAAGGTTTCCAAGGAATGGCCGGGAATGAACCAAGTGGTCTTTATGTCGTATTTCGCGAACAGCTTCAACAGCCTGCGAACGCCGACCGTACCAGCAAAGAGACCTTTGAATCGTGAGAGATGCTCTTTCTCAGTTCAGACTGCCAATTTCTTTTCGTACCTCTCGAGATATCACTTGTGGAATCCTCTCCTCCGTAGCTGCCAAGCCATCCTGCTACCGCGTCGATCTATTGGAATGCTCTGGCTCAGCAATGCTCTTCTATGAATGAAAGAAAAAGACCGCGAGATATCGCTAGGACTTGTCGGCACCTAAGCACGAGAGCAATGCTCACTATATGGAACAATCGAGGTGCAAAGAGCTTTGAGGTTACTAACATCGACTGAGATGCAACATAGAGCCTCTTTTACGAATTAGCATTGAGACCTCTGCAATCCTCGCCTCAACTCACTCTTTTGAACCATGTTTGCGATTGAGGATGCACAATGCCTATGTGTGCCCAGGAGATTGAAGAAAGGAGTGCATACAAGTACATTACTTTACCTTTGAATTATCTTGAAGCGGGGATGGCGGGGCACATAGACTAAGGCGCTCCAAGACCACCTCCGCTCTTCCTAAATACAATGAGCACCAACAACAGTCGACATAAACTCACACGGGATCACTCTCGTCCCTGATTACTCTTGCGCTTGTTGCTGTGCTTTCCAGATCAGAGTGTTGGCTCACGAGGACCTAGCTTCGTAATGAAAAAACAACCCTACCTTTACATGTGCACTACAGTCAATTCGTGATGACATGGTATAAGCGTTGACGTGTTCTTACAGCTCTTCCCATCAGGAGAAAAGTTTGGCGTGTGGGAAGAAAGGTTGATGTCGAGAGCATGCTCGTCATGCCACTAATCTTGCAGCCCCCATGAATTTCGGAAGGCTCCTTCGGTCCAGCGATATGCATCACGGGTTTTCCGGCAAATTCAAGATGGAATGGCAGAGCACAGGCTTGGCAGAGAGCAACTGAGCGAAGAACGCCTAGTAATGTCCTCGTAATGCAAGACCATCATTGACTACCCAAATTGCTGTCAGATAAGAATCGTTCGAGGTTCATGCACAGCATTCCACAGAACTCACTCTCGCGGACTGGCCTTGGACTGACTAACAGGTGGAGAACCATAGCCACAAGGGTAGACCATTGCTCGATCAAGTAGTCAATGGGAGAATTCAGGAAAAAGATGTCAAAAGAGCGCGGCTCAGCCTTCCAGGCCCACTTCTAAAATACGAACGGTAATCGTAGGAAGGATAGAGAATAACGAGGACCACCAGCAAACCAGTGAGACCTACTGATACTACCACATGGAGGGTATATCGATGCCGTGGAAAGCTAGAAAGCCTCTACACGACGAAGTTTCCACGCTTTCCTCCCCTCTGTGGCGACCTGGCCAACCACAATGCATTCTCCGGGGAACTCAACATACCAATTGAAAGAATCAAGAGCAGTAGGAGCCACGCTGTAGTGCGAGTAGGACGAGGAGCAAACACCCAGCTTCCGTTCGTGCTATTCGACAGCGTCTTGATACACAGCGCTTCGAAACCTGGTGGACTACTAGCCCGCACCCAGGGTAATGCGATTGTTGAAATCAGAAGTCCAAATCCCCAGGATTCGTGGCTACGTGGCATTGGTCTCCACGTTTTGGGTGTTTGGAACTAGATACGGCAGTCATGATTGGTATATATCTCAATCCCATGCGATACGCTCGTATGGTGAAATGACTTCGGGAGCATCCATCTGTCTCTGTCCCTTCCCAAGGCATCTTGCTTGCCTAGTCTTCGCATAGAGGAAATTTTATTTTGTACCGAGCTAAGTCTCGGTGACATGTCTTGAACTGGAGATAGAACCCGTGGTCAGATCTCTGATGAGGATCAAATGTTCGCTCAGATGTCCAATTGAGGCCCATATGATATAGCACTTGTTTCAGCGTTCTTCCTTCGCTTTGTAGGCTCATGGAAACCTTAGGGAGGGTCTAAGCCGTCTGTTCCCAATATATGAAGGCAACTAGGCAAAAAACGTTAGCATGCTGACCTTCCAAATATATATCTACTCAGATTCGAGGATTTCATGCTACAAATTAATAGGAAAATGTCATGGGGACCTAATAGCGCGAATCTATAACGCCAAGAGGTAGGGCCACTAGTCCATATTTGTCGAGGCGTCCTAGATGCTTGGCAGACTGATTTCACCTGTCCAACATGCTGATTCCTGCATAAGGGCTGTCATGGTCTAATCTATGAGCGAAATCGGAGTAGCACCTTTGGACATTCGACCTTCAATTCTCCCGTCTTAATGAAAGATCTGAATTCTATGGCAGAAGCTTTAAACCCGGGGCGGCCGTTCAATCAGAAAGGCCCAGGATGTCGACTCGCCACCAGCCAAACGGTGGACGCTACCTTCACACGAGAGCTTCCCAAGATCGAGGTCAGCAACGAGTCCTCCAAACGAACTGAGGATACCCGTCGGCTAAGAGTCATGGTCAGCTTCATGCCCACCTGACAGGGAGCATTAGCCGTGAGTGTCTCCATGAAATATGGACCCAAAGGAAGCTAGAAGAACCCGACTTGGTGCTTCAAGACCCATTAGATGCAATACCGGCAGGTAAATCATGGGACATACGAACGTGAGTCAAGCTTCAACGCCAAACCTGAACGTGCGAGGGGACTTCGCTCGTCGTATCCCTCCACGCACATGCTTAGCTGCGCTGTGTGCCCTTATCGTTGTCCATGGCCTGTCAAGCAATTCCCGGACCTCCCCATTGCGTGCAAAATATCTTTGCTTCTTTGCTCATCGAAACAAGCCAATCGCGCGACGGGTAAAGTGGATGGAGACTCGACGCTCTGTGCTGATCCCAAATGTTCAGCTTCTTCCCACTCTTCTCCTCCTACATCTACACTCTCTGTTCCACTCGTCCTAGTCTCATCTACTCTACCAATCGTGTTCTTCGGGACTTCGAGAACGATGGTGTGGTATACCTGGAGCTGCGTACCACTCCTCGGGCGTCCGCAAGCCTCAGCAAAGAGCAATATGTCGCTACTATTCTCTCATGTATTGAAGGCCATGGTCGGGCCTCAATGAAGACTTTCTTGATCCTGTCTATTGACCGTCGTAATACGATTGTTGAAGCTATGAAAGTCGTCGAGCTGGCCATCGAATACTGTCACCGAGGAGTGGTAGGTGTCGATCTTTGTGGTGACCCGACCAAAGGAGATGTATCCATATTCCGAGACGCCTTTGCGAAAGCAAAACAGCACGGCCTGGGCATCACCCTACATTTCGCTGAGGTGCCTGCGTCGTCGACAATTCAAGAGCTCGAGACACTGCTCTCGTTCATGCCAGATAGGCTAGGCCATCTCTGCCATGTCCCTGAACATTTCAAGCAAGAGATCATACGAATGAGGTGCGGTCTGGAGTTGTGCGTATCATGCAATGTGCTGGCAAAATTGATCGAGGGAGGGATCGCTGACCATCACTTCGGATTTTGGAAGGAGACGAACTGTCCCCTTGCTCTTTGTGTAAGTGTCGGCCAAGCCAACCACTTGTATCCTGCTGACTTTGGAAGACCGACGACGTTGGTGTGTTCTGTAGCAGCCTCTCTAACGAGTACCTCTTAATTGCTTGCCATTTTGGCTTGGATCGCCACGAACTGATTGATCTTTGCAGTGGAGCAATAGATGGCATTTTTGGAGGGAAGGCTGAGAAGGAGAGACTCTGTAACATTGTCTCGGCAATGCGATTAACAGTAGATTCGTAACAACTACACCTCATTCCTCGGATGGATATCACGCCACTAGTAAGTCTTGCTGTTCTCGTCGCTTCTACCCAGTCCACTGCCCCAATGACGTAGTGATGTCTTCATAATCTTAGCAAGATCATCACAATTGACAGCCAGAAGCTTCGATTAAATGTGTGATCTCCAAAGATTCTAGACTATGACACCCCATGCCTCGTCGTATGATTGTATGATTCCAACAAAAGGCTTGGCCCCTTAGATCTACCTCTTGTACCTTGCCTCCTAGTCTCTCATAACAAGATGCTCTGATTGCTTGAGTAGCCAGCCATACTAGGTCACCTCGTCAAATTTAGCTTGGCGCGTCTGGCGGCAGTCTACAAATTCCCCCATCGCCACCGAATCTTCCCTTCCTTTACATCCATCCACCAAGCTTTGCAATCAGTACTCCTGCAAAGGCTCAAGTCTTTGAATCTCACTGCAGTACCTGCACCTAGGCCTAGTCTTGTGAGCCGAGTTCAGCTGGTAAGTCATCAACACCCACACTCGGTTGCTTGTCCCGAATTACCCTAGCCGTGCACACAAGCAACCAGCTCCTGCACATTTCAAATTCTTTTTCCTACCCTATCTCCCAGTAACAGGCAGATCAAGTTGACGAGTAGCCACAAGTTCCTCGCTTCTCCTGAAAGGTGAGCAGTGACTTTTGAACTGCTTCACTTCAGCCCTTTCCTTCACCTCGCTTGGCGTGCAATCCACAGCTCAACACCGCCCTCTCATCTCTTCATGAAAGCCTTGCTTACGTCTGCTCGCGTTCTAGTCTATCGAATCCAAGATATCCTACATCCAAGTGGGCATTGCACTCATTGCAGTGCATCCTTGAATATCAGTGCGTTGGCTGACCCTTCGAAGTCAACGAAGTTACCAACATGGAGTGGGATAACGGTACCTGTGAGTCAAACACTTCCACCTTGAGCACCATCAAGCGTACAAGGTCGATCCATCACCTGCTAGATTCGTACTGACAGAACCGTCTACTTGTAGCTGGTGGCGACACCAATGGAGCCATGGCCTGGGATGGAGGTCAGACGAACGGCCATGTCGACGCTGGAGCCAAAGAATTCGATGTCGGCATGACCAGTGGCGACGGTGCTGATTCTCATGCTTGCCGAATGTAGGTCTTCGTCTCCGCAGGACATATCGCGACAGCTGACGCGCCTCCAGTTGCCAGAGCACTGAGCACCTAGCTCGTCAGTGCCCTGATGCTCCTGCTGGCAGCAATGACTGCTTCAACTGCGGCCAATCTGGGTACGTACCAGGCTTGTACCTCACTGGATACTTCAGTTAACGTAGCGCAGCCACAACAAGGCAGACTGCCCCAACCCCAAAGTCGAGCGCGAATTCACCGGAGAATGCCGTTTATGCAAAGAGACCGGCCATCGCGCCTCCGATTGTCCGACGAAGCCACCAGTCAAGTGTATGAACTGTAAAGAAGAAGGTCAGCCTCAACTTTGGGAAGAATAATATCTGTTCTTGCGGGGTTGCTGACAAGCGAGTCAGGCCACGTGCCTAAAGACTGTACGAAGAATCGTGTCTTCGACATGACCAACATCGCCGACGCAACCGTGGAAGTCGCATGGGATAACCTCCTAAAAGCGGATGAGGAGAAAGACCTGGATGAGATCCGTGCTGTAAGTGGACTACTCAACACCTCACAGCTCTTTCACTTATGTGGTTACAGGCGGTTAAGGTGTACTCCAAAGCGCTTCCGACCACAACCTACGAGGAGCTTGAGCAGGGTTTTCGTGTCAATAACATGAATACCTATCTTATCGCATCTGTAAGTGGACTCTGTTGGATTGCGGCGGGTTCAGCTGATAGCCATTTCTATAGGAGAAAGCGGAGCTGCCGAGCACCTTCTCTCTAATCAACCTGCAGGGTGAGCTTGACAAGAAGTATCAGGTTGGGTACTACTTCTCGGCGAAGCCACGTCGCGTGAATGCTGTACAAGGGTGGCCCGCTACGCCAGAAGAGAACTTGGAACGTCTCAAGGACGCCGGTCTACCAATGGATCGCGGTGTTCCCAAGTGTGGTCGTTGCGGTGGTACGTTGTCATGTCGATCTTTACCCCATGGATGCTGATACAGGTACAGAGATGGGTCACACTATCCGTGGCTGTTCTGAGGAGGCACTCGAGGTCGATCGTGTCGGGGTCAAGTGTGTCAACTGCGATGCTGACGGCCATCGTGCCCGGGACTGCACGGAGCCTCGCAAGGACAAGTTCGCTTGTCGAAACTGCAAGTAAGTAGGCACGAGTCCCTGGTCCTTATTTTGCACTAACACTCGGCAGACAGTCGGGTCATCAAGCCTCAGAGTGTACTGAACCGCGTTCCGCTGAGGGTGTTGAGTGCAAGAAGTGCTCAGAGAGTATGGCTTCATCGCGTTCTTTGACAGCGCTCGGCTAACCATCACGTTCAGTTGGTCATTTTGCGAGGGACTGCCCGACCGGTGGAGGAGGCTTTGGCTGCCGCAATTGCCTGTGTGTTTTATCACCCCGAACACAGATGCACCACTAACAGCAAACAGTCAGGAGGGCCACAAAGCTTCCGAATGCCCTGAGCCAAAGAATCCAGCGAACTTCACTTGCCGCAACTGTGACGAAAAGGGTCACTTCGCCAAGGAATGTCCCCTCCCCAAGGACTGGTCCAAAGTCAAATGCAGCAACTGCGAGCAGAGTAAGGGTATCCAACAAGTCCTATATTTCGTCTACTGATATGTCAACAGTGGGACACGGCGCCAAGCGTTGCCCGGAACCTCCAAAGGACGAAGCTACTGGCGAAGGATTTGACTCCGGTGCTGGCGGATTTGACGCTGCTGCCACCGTCGCTGGAGGAGACTGGGAAATGGGTGCCAATGGTGGCGGTGACTCCCCGTGGGCTGCTGCGCCCGCCGCTGCGACTGCGACCGTTGGTGGATGGTAGACAGTGGATTCCCATGGCGTCCATAGCACCGTCGACCTCGCGTCTTCGGACCATCTATGCAATGTTTCGAAGGGATGATAGCTGGGATTTGCACGGAAAGCTGTGGTGGTAGATGTGTGCAGAAGCTCAAAGGCATTCTTACATTAGAGAAGTATCATTAGGGATGTCGAGCTGCAACCATTATCTCCACGCCTTCTCCTCGATTGCACGTGAATCTGTTACTAAAGAAGGCAATTTAGTTACCTTACGGAAGTAGATGCTCGCTCCTCCAACTTTATTCGATTCGAAAACATCGACGCTCTGAAGCCTCTCTAGCCTCGGAGATATGTTTCCTCCGCAGCCAACCTTTCTACCTCCCCTCCCATCCCTCATCCCATCCCAAACTCCTCCCCCAAACCCCTCATCCTCCAAATCCACCTCTCCCTCACCGCGACACTCCCTACAGCCCCTTCCCTCACTTCGTCAACCTCTCTTGCCATTACACATCCCCGTAGCCTCTTCCCTCTTCTCCCCCAGTTCGCTCCGTCTCTCATCCCTCCCTTTTTAGATTCTCCCTTCTTCTTTTTCAGTTGCTTACTCTCTCCGATTTCCTCTACTTTCCTTCTGTTTCTCGTTGGTCTACGTCTTGGTTTTTCAAATCTTCGCCGTTTCTGCTGTTTACCGATCTGGGGCTTGCGATACGGAGGCTGTTATCTATCCATCTCCGAATGATCGGTCCCATTCCCCACGAAGATCAACGTCAGGGTCAAGTCGGTGGATTGTGTTGGGGGGGGGTGGAATGGATTGGACGGGCTGGGAATGAGATGGGAGGGAAATGGTACGATATTGAAAGGGACGGAATGGTATGGCATGATATGGGACAGAGGCTGAGATGCTAAAATGTAGAGTAGAGGTCCCGAGGGAGGTAGGGTCGGGGAAGAGGAGTATAGGGGTTGGGTGATTCATAAGAGAGATGAGGGGTGTGCGAAGGGGGGTAGAGGCTGGAGATTGGGGGTTTGGGGCTGAGGGTTGGGGGCTGGGGCCAAGGGTTGGGGTTGGGAAGAGGAAGGGGCTTGACATGTGACAGTTGGGGGTTGGGAAGAGCATAGGGGTTGGCAGTCGACAGTGGGGGTTGGGGACTGCATATTCGAGATTAGGGATAAATATTTGGGAAGGTAATGAAGGTGAATCAGGGGTAGGGAGTGTGGGGTGTGGATCAAAATATGGATAGCGAGGAATGGACAAGATGGCAAGAGGGGGAAGAGAGCAAGAGAAGTGAGAAGAGCAAGAGCAAGAGCAAGAGAAGAAAAGAACGGACATATAGAGACATTGATAATAGGGTAGATGACGCTGAAAGACTATAGAAGAAGAGCCAAGAACATAAACCTCTGCTCCCCATCTTGCCCCCCCTCCAAAGCGGAGATGGGGGACTTGGAGATCAAAGTCCGCGAACCCGCACGTTGTTTGTTTTCATGGAATGGACGTCGGCCGAAGCTGTAGTGACAAGCTAGGGATTAAAATTATCTTCGCCTCATATGGATGGCTGGAGAAGGTTTCAAAACGCCTAGATGCGGTTGAACGGGTAATATGGGTGAGCTCCAATCGTGAATTAGTATTAACCGACCTAGTTATACAAGTATATTCATCATCCATCATGAATCATCGTATGCCTCTCGTACAAATTGCCCCCCTAATGCAGCCGACCCAGACCGGAGAAAGCCATGCGACAAAAGGAAACTAATAGTACAGACGTTGCGGTACAAAAGGAAGCTAGTGGTACAGTGCTGGGGGAATTCGATGTTTCTCGCAGTTGGGCATCGGAGGCCACGGTGATTCTGAGTTTGCGTCTTGGGTATGGCAGCTGCGTGCAGCCAGTGGGATTTTTTAGGCCATTGGGGTACGTGAGACCAATTTTCTCGCTCTCTCCAAGTTAGGATCTTTTGAAAAGGTGGCCACGCCTGTCCCTTAGTGGAAATCATCGTATGGTATGTTGAACAGCTGCGCAGCTCCCGTAGAAAGGTTTCTCATTACGAAATGAGCCCTGCAGACGGGCTCCGAAAGCCACACCAGTAGGAAGGTCGCGGTTGCTTCAACTTGCTCATTGTCGTCCATGCTGCATTCCAGAAAACCCAGTGCCTTGTAAAAGCACCGTGAGAAAAGCGAAAGAGGAAAAGCAGCCGAATTCCATAGTGCCGTTATGCAGGTCATCAGAGTCGTTGAAGCTGTCCGCGCTCAAAAGGTCATCTTCCGAGAAAACCATGTCTGAGGGACCGGAACGCTCATTTCGTAGGGCATTCCATTCGCGTCCATAAATGTGGGAGCGCTGGGAACCTCATAGTGAAAGCGTCGGCTCTGCTGTGAAATCAGTCATCTCAACCAACAACAAGAATATCGTACCACATACACTAGGTAACATCGAGGTCTGCATAGGACTGTGCATAGGAGCACTTAGAGGCGACTGGTCCAAACCCCAGCTCTGTATTGGTGAGGTGGCTATCAGTGGTGACGTGTAGATATGTTGAGGAAACGTGGATTCTAGAGAAGCGGATTGGGCTCGTGGGAGGTCGTCAGTGAGCTGATAAGGATGGGTCGAGATCTGAGGCTGGATGAAGTCTGACATTGGGGAGTATGCGCTGCTATCGGAGGAAAGATATGGCGAATCTGATGCTGACGTCCCATACATGAATTCTGATGTCATGCGTGGCGCTGCGGGTACCGACAAGTGGGAGAAATCTACATAGGCGTGGATTGCAGGGGATGCGTAATCGTGACGCATAGTTGGCTCGATTATCGAGCCTATTGACATGGCTTCCGAAGGGTTTGGGATTGTTTGAGAGGGCAGGCCGTGGGATTGACCTGGACTGGAATGGATAACGCTCCCTTGGGAAGGACTGCCACCGTGGATCGACGTCTCACTAATGGAGCGTCGTTCGTACTGACTCGGGCCAAGAGTTGACTCTACCGGGGCATTGTGCCTGATCGTCATCATTAGTACCTGGCTGTCAATTTTCATCGCTCGAAAGAACTACGTACTGCCTCTCCATATGACGTTGAAGAAGGTCAGCCCTTTGGAATGGCTTTCGGCAACCTTCGACATCACATTGGAATGCTGGTATGGTGTTGTGATTGGCTTCATGACGCCTGGAAGCACCCATGTTACTGCTATGTAGGACTCAGACATCTTTGATGCTTACTTGCGATGCTCGGCCCGGGTAAAGATCTATCAAATTTAGTACATGGAATAGCAATGCATAAAGCGATGTTACCTTCGAGCAACCCGGATACTCGCAGGCATGAACCTTCTTCCCCTTCTTTGCCTTGCTAACTCGATGGGTGGTGGGCGTGTAAGTGATCTCATGTGCGGCACTCATTGTCCCGGTCATGGTCATTAGAGAAGCGAAAGAGGATCTTTCGCGTACTCCCGCTGACATTGACTTGGTATTCCGCGTCACAGATTGTTTAGTATTAATATTTCCTGGGGATGTCCTATCACTTCGACTGTTTGGTAGAGAGCTTCTTCGAGGAGGTGCGCTCCGTCCCGGTGACTGGTCTTCTAATGATGACAACGAATGCGTGGGTGAAGCTTGCCGAATAAGGTCATTAGGCGCTGTCCGTAGTTGCAGGGCCCCCTCTGCGGAGTGTTGCCGCATAGGTTGATCCATCTTGCCTCCCCCGTAGTAGTCTATATAATACTTGCTTGATGAAGTCGGCGGTCAAACGAGTGTTCTGGAAAAAGCACAGCCCCACTGATCGATGGATAATATAGGGAGTAGAACTCGCAACGAGATTATAATCTCGCATTCAAAAGAGTGTCGGGCTATCCAGAATAAGAGAACAGTGAGCATCCCACACTATGTACGCTACAACGAGTGACGGCGGGCCAAAAGCCTAGAGGTAAAGTAAGATGCGAGTCCCTCGTATTTGAAGAAGGCTGTAGAACATAAGGATGTTATCAAAGTGATCGACTCATCCCTGGTGGGTGGTGGGGTGTAAGGGATGCTCAGGTACCGAAGAGCGTTGCCAACTTGGGACACGGAGGTGTCTCAATCTTCCAGATTCAAGCCCAGCGGGTATGACGATCTCGATGTCTCTGTTCACGAGGATGAATAAGAAAGCCGCAGGGTATTTTTATCGGTGATGGCCCTTCGGCTGGGGAGCGTGCTTGGCAAACGTGCAGGAGCGGCAGCCATGCTGAGCATATGTACTATGTAGAGGTATATCCAGCCGGGCGTTATGATGGTCATTGGGGGTGTCTCAAAACACAGCCGTATGGTCCAAGCTCCCTTAATCTTAAGATAAAGGCCTTCTCCTACGTAGGAAGGAACAGCTAGGTGCTGACATGGCACGGCAAAGGCAGGATCTGCAGTGCCATGCAGGTACAGAGACCGTCCCCATCGTGGAGAGTTTCATGCACAGCAATGGCCTTCAGCATGGGGACCGAGCCGAACCAGGCTCGAGGTGGGCCGCCATGCCGTGCATGCGCAGCTTCATGGCAACACAACGTAAGACTACTCCTACTTCTAGGTCGGATTGAGTGGGCGGAAGAACGGATGGGTAAAGGTTGATGGATGGTGGGAGTCTGGGGAGGCGTAGGGAGGGGAGCAGGTGACATGGTGCATTAATAGACAGCACTATTTTCGGGCTCGAAGTTCAGCCTCGTGGATCCAGGTTCGACTCTCCCTTTCCCGGAGCAATCCGTGGTTGTCGAAGTCCTTGATTGGATGAGAATTTCATGAAACTCGCCTAATTCATGTCAGCACAGATCGCAGTCACAACGATGCTTGGCAGCTGACTCCCTTTCGTCTACTTTACCCAGGGAACCGCCATACACAAGACTTCGCGATGTGCACTCGAGGTTGTCGCACTTGTCAATGCGATAATACATCGGCTGTCATTTCTTTGAAACGCAAATCTCCACCGAACATCAGATATTCTGCGCTCTCTGCTCCAACAAGACATACGCGTACTCCATACTCCTGGATATTACGAACAGAGTTTGACTTGTACTGGTCAAACCAGGTGTGCATGAACGTGACTCGTACGGAGTAGATCTTCGGATGGGCCTGCAAGTGCCATGTGCTTGATTATCTCCCGCGCCTCCTCCCCGCATTCAGGATGGAATCCTGACTACTGCAGGCTCGCCTTCCATGTCCAGATGCAGTAAGCTGGCTATCGTCATGCGTTGGGAAAGGCAAAGCCGAAAGGTTGGTGATTCCGGTTAAACCTGTACAATTGGTGAGGAGCCATGGCTAAGTACGGCCGTACCCTGGCCAGGTGGCTGGTACGCCGTCGTCCCGTGGTCAACATCAACCTTAGCACAGCGCCAATTTGTAGAAGTATAGAACGAAGTAGTTTCTTCCGCGACTAGGGGGAAAGATGCGGAATAGTAATGCATCTGGCAGCGACAACAAGCATTCCTCACCTCAAGATCATCCGGAGTTTCAGATTTCAGAACTGGCTCCGATGCTCTCGAGCCTCCAGCGTGTCAAAGCTGAGACGTCTCCTTATCGAACAAGGCGATTCTGATAGTCGGTCCGACCGCGAGACCTGAGCAGATTCGTCATCCCGCAGCTCGCTCGAGGACCGTTTTGCACGAAGCACATGGCAAAGAGGCGCAGTCGTCCTCGTACCTGCGTCCAACGTGGGGTGCATCAGACGGTTGCCTGCAATTTGACCGAACTGTTGGACAGGCAAGAGAATGATTGAGAAAGCATGACTCTGTGAGCGAAAGCCTCGGGAGATGCGAGCCTGCGTCTGGGGGAACAATCTGGAAAGGAGCCATATGCATGACCAGTAATCTAATGCTGCAATCGACCACGTTATTGCTGCAGGCTTGTGCATGGTCAGGGCTATGTTGTCGTGCACGAGCAATGCGCGTTGATGGACTTACGAAGGCCAAAGGTCGTCTGGTGATGAGGTCTCTCGGATGTTGACTTTGGACCTCGCAGATGTCAAGATCGCTCAGATAGGGCAATCATACCGAGCTTCGACGATCGTTTCTAGTTGTGGACGAGGTCGTGGTGGCCGTGCCTGCAGCCCGGATACGGTACCTTTAAGCTGTGCCTCCGGCATCCGTCACTTCGTATCCCAACAACACCGCCTGCTTCTTCAACGACTTGTGTCTTCGCTGCAGCGAGATTGCGTCTGAGGGCCTCATTGGCAGGCTTTGCAGTTCGTGAAGTCAGACGAGTTGATTGCTCGACCAAGGGAGGTACTTCACGACGGCCAGACATGCATTCTCGGGCCTTCATACCTTGCTGAGTTGGGTTATCTCAGCCTCGCTCAGCCTCACTGTACATCGAGCAGACCCCAAAAGGCAATCATCGTTTATATTCCTTGTGAGCTTGCAGCAAGGAGCACCTCTCAATGTAGCATGAAGTCCCGTTACAGTCGGTCACGATATATACTTCAGCAATAGTTTCCCATACCCAAGCGGTAGCTGAAACCATTTCAGATACCCAACGGGCCGACGCAATCACGCATTGACGTGTAGGCGATCTTACAACCAAGGCAGGTGATGATCGGCACATGCGAGAACTCTTTCTCGAAAGAAGTCATCGTGCAGGAGAGGCATAATAGGTTTATTTCATACTACATTGCTAATTGCGTGTTCACGGGCAATATCGTCAATACGTGATTGCGTCGGCTTGTTGGGTATTCAAGATTCTTTTAGTTGCTGCATGGGTATGGGAGACTATTGCCGTATATACTTTGTGTAATCTTAGTGGCAATACGGCATTGCCTTATTATCTCCGCATCAATATCTAACTGATATCACAGCCTCATCAGTTGTAGCAGAAAGTGCTAAAGCAGCTCGTACAAGCCGCCGGCAACGCCCCTCCGCTTTTCTTCACAATCGCGCAGCCCAAGCACGTAGGAAAAGTCGCACTGCCCCCATCGGTCGCCACCTGCCCTCCATTCTGGATCATCCCACTCGTCTCCGCCGGTGTATACTCTACCTTGAACGTACTCTGGCCGGACGGGTACGTGTAGTTGGTATTCGGCAGATACACTATGGTGATTTTGCTGGTATCGTTGCACCCAAAGAATGTTGGTCTTTTATCAAGCCCCTGGCTCATGAAGGTAGTTGGGGGTGGGATGACGGGCATCTTCGTCAGGCCGGCGAGTTGCGCTTGCAAATATGTTTGGTAGAGCTCGCTGCCGTCAGGAAAGTTGGTGGCCATATCCGCGGAGTTGTCATTCACAAGGATGACACCGACGGCGCGAGAAGGCTGGATGAGGGGGAAAAGGGGATTGTTCTGATGCGACTCGCCACCGTCGGCCAGGGTGAGTTCTGATTGGCCGCTGACGATACTAGAGTGGGTGTATTGGTAGAAGGGATTGGGATAGATTGCGTACTCGTCCATGAATGTTAGCGCGTGGGTCTGTGATACGATAGCACTGAGGTTGGCGACGAGCCCAGGGGTCTGGGCGACAGTCGGGAAAGTGGTGCAGAATTCATTGAAGATATCGGAAGAGGTGCCAAGGATGTACCCTGGTAAGATGAGTATACTGTTATCCGCTTTACCAACCTGATCATACCTAGATTATCGTAATTTGTCTCACACGTGGCTTTTGTTGGTGAGCCATTCGAGAGTGATGTTCCAAGATACTTGGTTTGGGTGAAGGCATTAACGCCAGCATCGAAGCTTCCAAATTCGAAAGGGGAGAATTCGTAGATGACCGAATTATTGGATGGGATACAAGCGCCCGTGGCAGTCTCAACATTAAGAGCCGTTATTATCGGATACGGTGCCTTGTGGCTGGTGAAGTTGTCATATCCAGTAATGGTCGACATTTCTATATCAGGACCCTTCAGGAGCTGGTACGACAGGAGTCTTCCGTAGGCATCGACAATGGTAGGTGGAAACCCAGCTGCGTCTTTGGCTACAACATCGGCGGTGATCTGAGCATACGCGCCCCCTACACCGAGGTTCGCTGGTACCAGATCACTTTCCGCAAAGGCAGTCGTCCAAAGGTCCGTTTGCAGAGCCGATATCGTAGGGTAGTCATTTCCAACGAGAGATGACAGCCTGGAGGTCGAGTCAATTGATAGAAAGTGTAAACCTGCTGCCGAAAGACTCACAGCCAACCTCCTCCCGACAGGCCAGCTTGGTAGGTTAATGCCTGGTACAGACCACTTGTACCGACATGGCTATCTCGTGCATCCAAGGCTTGAATGACACCCGCTCCGGTAAGCAGGGATCGATAGCCTCCGCCACTGGTGGTGAGGGCCACCGCTGGCAGGTCTTTGATCCTGAATTCTGAGTTCACCTTCTTGAGCCAAGCACCGAGGGCCGCAGAGGCGATCGGAGCACGGGCTGAAATATAAGATGATTCAGCAGCTGAGAGGCCTGTGGCGGTACGGACCAGAGGGGTACTTGGGCATGCTGCTGGTATGGGAGCATAGCCAGACACAGCTGCTTTCACGGGTACGGCTGCGAGAAGCCCGATGAAGCAGTTCACTTCGAAGTAAAGACGCATCCTGACAAAGGGAACAGTGAAGCAGAATTGTCGAGAGCCGAGTCTTGGACAACGAAGCGGACGTTCGATCGAGATGTAGTGACATTATTCAAGTTAAATAGAACTCAAATACTTTAAACCTTCTCAACGGCAAAGGCGCAAACGAGGTGGTTTAGACGGAAAGTAAGGGTCGATCTGGACTGGGTGGCGAGCGTCACCATTGGTGCTCATTCCAATCTTCAACACGTGCAGAGACCATAGCCTGTTGTTCTTCCACCCATTGCTCTTTGCAGCTTCCATTCTGTCACTATTTCCAGGTCAGACTCGACCACAAGAGGGCGCCCGGGAAGAGATGCGACTAGCTAGAATGCGATAGCGAGAGGATCCCGAATGGGAGAAGGTGGTCCAAATAGTAAAGGTCGGATGGCTCTTCAAAAGCTGTGAGGGTTTCCTGCTGCTCTACCCCGCAGCGCCCAAATTCTAGCGCTACTTATCAAGCCAGCTTTTCTCAACAAATACTTTAAGCCGATCCGAACATCAAGAAATGATGTTCTATCAAGACGACAAAGAGATATCATGTTTGCCTATAGACCTACCTTGCTCGAGATGCTTTAACGTAAAAACGTGGCGCCCTTGAACCCTCCAGACGTCCACTCTTGAATTATGAAGGGCCATTGTTCAGTAGGATGTCGGCTTTGGAAAGATCGGCCTGAGTTGAAGCTCAAGGTCAGTGTAGAAAGGACCAAAGGGTGAAGCCAAGGCTTGGAAAATTGTGATGTTTCGTATATCCTGTGGGTTGATAAAGTCATATATGTCGAAAGTATGGTAAGCGGGCAGTTTTTGAGATATAAAGGACTATGCAGTTGAGCTGCCAAACCATATCCACCACCGTAAAAGCGACAACGTTTCTCAAGTCAGTCTCAAGTAACGCCGCCTCTTGGGTATCTTTGGAAGTATGCAGAGCGTTCATGTCATGACCCATGTTTTGACCTCTAGTATTTCTTCCAAATGTCGAGTACTGATAATGTTCCGAACTCCCTCGCTAATGCTGACAGTGATCAATATCCCTAGAATTCGTTTCGCCTTCTTCTACGAGAATCGTCATTCCGCAGTGATGAGATAAGCGGTGACTGTTGACTGCGCTGTGATCCATTTGAATTGCCACTAGGGGATGAGATGAGCAGCGACTGTTGACTGCGCTGCGACCCTCTCGGAGTACCGCTAAGAGATGGGGCTGCTTGCGAAAAGTTTCGTAACATCGTGGCTAGCGGGATTTGATCGGTAGCACGCCTACCTCCGCTACCATTGTCGCCGACAGGTGAGATCGGACTGAACATGTCTGGCGATCGAGGAGCCGAAGGACCCGATTGACTCGTAGGTGATGGAACGGACGGTGTTGAGTGCAGTGTCGATGAGCGAGATTGAGGCGTGCAGCCCAACCGCCGGTCGATGGGCGAAGGGCGACTAGATGGACTGCTGATGGGTGACGAGGGGTCCGAACGGACATGAGGAGAACGTCGCGCAGAATGGAAAGAAGTCGGCGATCTTGGCGATCGAGGAGCTGGGATCGAAGCAAGGAGCTCTTGTGACATTTCTGCTGGGAGCTCAACAGGCGCTGCTGAGGGATCGTACATTTCATATACGGGCCGCTTCCGATCAGCTAGCTCGGCGATCTCGACGTCGCCTCCTGTAAGTTCGTGCGTTCCAGGGTATTCTGCCAGATCAGCCTTCTCTTTGACCCATGCTTGCTGTGGTCCGGATCCAGCCATTTCGTAGAGTGCCGCAGCCCCTAATTCGGCTTTGTCGAAGCCTTTCCGTATCCTCTCTGCTGCCTCTTCGGTCTCTTCAGCTGTGGCTGCCTTTCCCTCTTCTTCCTTGCGCTTCCGATTCCTCTTTCTGATACACAGAACAAGCACAACAGCACTGACGACGGCGGCAATGAGTACGACAGCTGCAACTGCGATACCAATAATCGTGCTATGATTTGAACTTTTTGCTTCTGCCGATCCAGAGGGGGTAGCTGTGGCATTGACGGATGGTATACCAATCAATCTCTCCTGGGAACCCTCCTGGAATAAGCACTGAGATATGGAGAAGTTACTACGCTCGTAGTCGACAGTGAAGTAACTGCAATAAGAATTAGATGGCTTGCTGAATCCAAGTACAGACTTTTAAAGAACTTACGCTTCCTGAAGAAAGGTTCGGCCAAGGGTATACTGTGTCTCATTCGAAGCACGCTTCAAAGGAAAATAATTGGAAGTGTTGTTGACGAGCGGATATTTCGCAATCAGATCGAAGCTGGCATACGGCAGCGTAATATCCACTGTCTGACCGCCACTAATGCCGTTGCCGAGCGTGAAGTCTACTGTAGCATTCTGCGCAAGCAAGTCCGTGTGTAGAGCGTCGTCCACCAGATACAGTTCCGAGCTCTTGTCCCACGTCAGTCGGAAAGCCTTCTCGAACGCTTTGCAAGCCTCCAATGGCAGCCAAATGTAGGGTATCGTCGTGTCGACATAAGCCAGTATCCCTTGAGTCAAGAGGCTGTTCGTGGTACCATTTTGATTAGTTGACTTGATGGACTGGATACCAATGATGGTGTCTCGGTCATTGTCCGTTGCAAAGGAGACCGACAAAGGATTTGGGATGAATCGAGACGAGTCATAGCCTCCAAGCGTCAGACTACCAAGGACCTTCTTGAGCCGATACGCCGCTCCAGCGGTGTAGCCAAAGCTGATACTGGGAATCAGTTTTTGTTTCTTCAAAGCAGTCATGTAGCTGTCCTGCGGGTCGGACGTAAAGGTGGTATAATTTGTAGGCTTTGGATTAACGCCGAACATCCCGAGATAAAAATTGTCCGTCACTATGCCGGCGACGACCTGATTTTGCAATGTCGGGCCACCGCTTCCTTGCACAGCGAGGCCCAGCGTATCATTTCCCCACAGTCCATTCCCGGACAATCCCAGATTTTGTTCATTCCAGATCTCATACAAGCCATTCTGTGCCCAAGTCGAAGACTGATTGTAGTTGAACAATCCTCCACGGTCATCCGAACATGAGGCCGGATCGCGCTTTCCGCAGCCCTCTGGGATGACTACCCATGTGGCCTGGCTAGCGGACGAGATAAGGACCCGGACATCCTGTGCCGGCGTACCTACACGAAGAAGAAAAGAAGACCAAGGACCATCGGGACCATCCCTAGAACGACGGATCAATGCCATATGCCAGCGAACTAACTCGTGCAATACATACCAATTCTGCGCTGGAGGAAAAGATTGTGGAGATGGTCCTGCTGCCGCCGCCGTTGTCTGCGCTGCGGAAGTACCACCAGCGGACACCAACACTGCGCATTGTATGATCAAGAAGAGGGCAGTGTTCCAACATGCGGACATCCTGCAAAGGGACGCACAAGGCTGTTCACGGAGCTGTAGCACGAGAGAGACTCCTGCCAATCATCGGGCGAAACATTGTTGTACTGGGAGGTCCTTCGACGACAGAACCACTGTGGTCCAGATACCGTTCGGCGTTGAGTATTATCGTGCGTGAGGAGCATTCGAAGAACTGAAGTAATTCAATTAGCGACGACTGTGCTCCAAGGCGCATGTCAGGCACCCCAAGCTCGAGGCCTGTCATCTCCAATCAGAACTTTACCCCTGGCTGAGGATTAATTGCCGTTTCAGGGGTGTTTTAGTGCTTGAAACACCCTTGGCGATCAGAGCGAAGATCCCTCGCATAGCAGGCAAGTCGCAATAGCGGTTCATCATCCTCTACACGGCACGAGACCCACAGCAATTTGACGGCGGTCTTGTCCCAATGAATTTGTTCACTCTTTTCGGAAAGTCTCCAGGTCTTCGATCAAACTGGACGGTTCCAGGGGGATTGAGTTATTGATATACATCTGCACATTTCAACGCGCAATTGCGCCTTCTCGTTTCTACCCGAGGAACAGCGCTCAATCGAGCTGTAACTGACATGAGTCTTGACAGCAGCATCCTGAAGGTTAGAAGCATTTTGGACCTTCAATCCTACACCTTGTATATCCTGTTACCCAGAGATACATGTTATCATAAACGCTGAAGGACTTTATTTTGAAGATTGGTCAATCAAAGTCGTGGAAGAAACAGTGACAGAAACCAGTTGTCCAGGAACTAATTTGTTGCTTGGGCGTGCTGTTCCATGCGTGGCGTGCATAGGTAGCCATCCAATCTTGAATCGATCAGGCAGCATACCAAGCGCTGCCAATCCGACACACATGAAGGCAAACATACATCGAGGGTCAGTCAGATGCGAGCTACCTCCATGTACAAGTATGGAACATCAATGTTGAACCCAGTTCAAAGGATGACGAAGTAGCAGCGCGTCTTTTGCCTAAGCGCCGACGCGTGCACTCGGAGTCACGTCACTCTGCCTTGGAAAGGACCCTGGATGGAGACAGATTCATCAATGGGGCAAGAATTTGAAATGAGGGTCTGCCAGATCCGGAGTGGTATCAGTCGTTCATATTTGTTCACATGCACCTATGACATGGCAATTCGACAGTCATGGTCATGGCAATCACAGTCGTGGCAAGCAGGTTTTGTGTAGCTCCGATAGAACATAAACAGTCCGCCTTGAATTTATTGATTAACTTTCACAAATCCATCCGTTACTTTTCATGTCCGGTGGCTCGTAAATCAAAGGCAGGCACACCTTAAGATCTTGTACTTCCTGCACCTTCCACTTACCCAATTATCTTTCTCGTCATCATCATCAACAAAGTTGTGCAAGCTGAAGCGATAAGTCGAAGAGTCTCGTAAACATGGCGCGCACTTCGCCTCTGCACTGGTAAGTGCTCCGGCACCTGTCCGTCTACGTGAGAACCATAGTACTGACGCGAGTCAGGCTTGGGGTCGTCCTCATCCTCGTCTCCTCTATTTTACTGTTGATCACCAGCGTCTCTGCCCCAGCCGTCAAAGACATCGCTATCCTAAAGGTCATGCTCACCAACAAAACCCACATCCGTAACTCCTCAGTCATATTTGGGTCTTTCGGTCACTGCATTCTCGATGTTCCTCCGGTCGAGTAAGTTCTCAAACGATTTCTGCCCCTGCTCTACCTGTCAAGGGGGTCGTAGACTGACAATGATTTCTAGTACTGATCAGGACTACTGTTTCAAGCACCAACTCGGATATTCGCCTGCCGTTATCATGGCTAATGTTGAGGGTGAGCCTACATTTCTATTTCCTAAGTGACTCGTACTGAGAAGATATCAGGTACCAAATTCAGCACGGCCGCCCAGGCCACTGTCGACGGTCTAACACGCGCCATGATCCTCCACCCGATTGCATGCGCTCTAGCATTCATCGCCTTTCTCGCCAGCTGCGGCGCCGGCGTGATTGGATCCTTAGTTGGCGCTTCCATCGCGGGCATTGCATGGATTCTTACATTGGTGGTCATGGTCATCGACTTCTCAATCTTCGGCGTCGTCAAGAAACACGTAAATAACGACAAGAGCGGTTCCCACGCCTACTATTCTACCGGAATGTGGACTGTGCTTGCGGCGTTCATCTTGCTACTTTTGGGCATGTTCATTGTCCTATTCACCTGCTTCAGTGCGAGGAAGGAGAAGAAGAGAGCCAACACCTACAAGAATTCTGGTGACGCTGGGTATGACGGTATCAACGCTGCGCCTAAGAAGAAGAGGTTCGGTATCTTCTAGGAGTGCTCCGAGTCCAGTGCTCTTCGGTAGGGGAGCGAATGGTTCGGGAATCTACGAGCGTGTGTTTCTGATGGCTTCATTCCTCTATTTCATAGGTGTATGATACCCTATTATCGAGCGAAGGCGCTGCGGTAATATGGCGCTGGGATCTCTCCATTAGGTCGAGATCAGTACGAGCAAGCAATTTCAATTTCAATTCATGAATTAACTGTATATCCAACCAGTGGCCTGTAATTCGTGTCATCATACCAGCGGGGAAGAGAGCCTGCACACTGAGGTATCAATGAAAAATCTCTTTCAGACTGCCACAAATTCTATGGAAACGAGATCTGGGTATCCACGCAAGCTATCGACAAGAGAATATGGTATCAAAGAGCCATACCATATGCAGAGAACACTATGAACATCATCCGCAGCCAACGACCTCGCGGTCGGTGCACCATGCACCTCCACCCCCCTACGCCAACGCTTCCAGCCCCAGCTCACAGATGCCCTCGACCGGCTCCATCTTCGAAAAGCCATAGCCTGCCAAGCATGAACAACGAACGACATCAAAACCGTCGCAGGCTCACGACTTGCTCACGCCGCTAGTGCTATGCAATCTCGAGTGCCTATGCCCTCAGTCAGCGCCTCCGTCGACCATCTCCAAGAAGTACAGATATCGAAACGTACGGCGTCCGCTGCTGCACCTGCGGCTGGTCTTTATTCCAGAGCCGTGACTTGTACGCCGGCCAGCTCGAGTAGTTCCATGCCTTGACCAGGAAACTATGTAACCACGACTCATTAGCATCTGTTCCTAAGATCCTTTACTGAGCGATGCTCTCCCCACTAGTCTTTAATCTTCGATCCCTTCATCGTAATGAAGTGTCACCATCCAGAACCCCCCCAGGCAGGACATACCTCTGCGTATGATCGACGTAGCTCTCCTCCCGCACTTCCCGTACCCCAACCTTCATGCCCTCTTTTGAAAAAACGACGTTCTTCTTCTGCATCTTCTGGCTGGTTTTGTCGGCGACGTCGTTGGCGATGGTGTAAACAACGTAGCCGATGGAGCCGAAGACGAGGAGGACGGTGAGGAGGATGAGGAGTGGGGCTAGGGGATGCATCGTGGCGGTTAGGGGAGGGTAGGATGGAGTTGAGGGCGACGGTGTTGCTGGTGGTGTTTTGGGTGATAGGGGGTTGTGTTTGTTCGCTTGGTGAAGCTGTGGGTTTTGTTGCAGCGGAGTTTGGATGTTGTGGAGAGTCAGGAGAGGGTAAGTGAAAACTGGCTTTCTTAAGCCAAATTCATGACAGCTATGCTGCGCCCCGTGAGGCAGAGCTTAAGCTGAAGTCTCAGTGTGCTTGGCTGTGTCTGCCTAGGGTTGGAGCAGGTCATGTGTCAAAAAGTTTTTCAAAGAATGCGAATCGCCACACAACAAAATCTTGCTTCAGAGCTCCTCCTTGATGCGTTCACTTCTACAGAGTAAACATGATAAAGTAGGCGTGCTAGTACTCAGAGTAGGTGAGTCTTGAAAGCTTCTTCAGATGTCCATCCAAGTCTGCTTTGATCCACATAATTTCACGTTTATACGTAATACATGTCGTGGCGGGCCACCCAAGGGCGAAGCCATAGGCAGGTTCTGCCTCTTCAAGTGTCCTTTCTTGGCCCCTATGTTGTCTCTGCCAACGCTTTCCGACGATTTTTGGTACATTCTTGTTCAGAAGGATGGAAAGCCCAGTCCTCGGGTAAAGCTCTAGCGATCGAAAATGAGTACGTTATGCCATTTCGATACCGTCGTTCATCGCGCTGAACTACCTACATCCCTTGAACTCGGTCAAACGATTTACCAAATGTCATTAATAAAGTATGATGTATGAGTCTGCAATTAGCACGGTTTTTAGGGCACCCTCCACCAGCGAAACATTCTATGCAGTCAATGGAAATGAACTCGTGGTACGAGCAATTGTGAACTCGGCAGCCAAGTCAGCCTTAGAAGACGAGCATGAGGTGGACCGTATCTTACCAATTGCCTGCAAATCCTGGAACGATGATAGTCATGGTATATGAATCAGGGAACCGAAGCCAGTGTCAATTAATATACTCATGTCTAGAGTTTTCTTTCGTCACTGATGCATTCCCCGTCTCCAGGCTCGCTAGAGTAAAAGCATTGTAAGAACAAGAAGAAATCTTTAACTAAAAGAGAACGCACTTGTAATTGTTGCATATTTCACCCTACGTGATGAATTGGCCACTTTCCTATATCACCAAATAAAATTAACGACATTTGCCGAGGAGCAGTGGGATTAATCGTTGAGCGACTGGACCGCTCCGTTGTTCATCACCGTTTCACGTTCAGGAGCCTCGATCAGGCCTCCGATCATTTGCCACCATGATTGGATTTGTAAGCTCGAGTCTCTTTTCTCATTGCTTTACTAGATTACGTGATGATTGACCGGAGACTCGCTTGAATGATTTCACTTGCTATAGTCATAGATGTGCGTTGTAGGTGTGCGTCATGGGGAAGAGACAGTCCAGCCGGCATGACATAGGCTGGACGTTTTGTATTCATTGCTTGAGCGCCAATGAATCTACAATTCACCAGAATGAGCCCAGTGGACCATGGGTCACACTTGCGTGGGACTGCGGTACAAAAGCTTCCCTACAGCGGAGACTCTTTCACCAAATCCAACAAAGAGTACCACATATGAACAGAGATATATCCCACTACACCGTATACTTAGTTGCACCCCCATCCGCCAGTTCGAGAACCATCGTTCCAGAACCTGGGTCCATAGGGGAGCATTCAGAAGCCACGCGAACATCCGTTGTTTTCACTACAGAGATGGCGCCCTTAAACGGCCGACCCAAGACAATGTCAACCAATAAGAAGAGGCATCATTCTATAACAGCCACCAACGAGGAACCTCAGAATCTCGCTCGGGAACAAAAGCAATGTGATTCCCAATTGCAGCTGGAAGAGTCTCCAGCGTCCGAGAAACGTCGATGCCAGCCACCAAGAGCTACCAAGGCGGCCGCCGTGTCTAATATTCGACACAACGCCATTCCATCGACTCACATGTTTAGACGGGTCTCTGAGTACTCTTCCGATGACTCGGACGGAGAATTCAATCCTGATGAAGGTACTCACGCGACAGTATGGGAAAGACGTCGTATGATTGGCAACCGCGTCGGACAAGGATACGATAACCATGCCAGTACTGCTCCCAGTATCAGAGAGCCCAAGGATAGACGACTGGAAGCTGCAAGATTTTTCCGAATGGGATTGGGCAGTCAAGAACCGTTGATGGAAGCTGCAAGCAACCTCACCATTCAACAGATGAACGCTACTGCCGAGCAACTTACCGACCATGATAGATTGGGCCCTTCGCCCATGGCACTCGAAGCCGATCAGGTCAATACTACTGCAATGGATATTGACCAGCAACCAGATCTTGAGGTATACCTGTCCGAAGATTCATCAGACTTGAGCTCCGTGGATTCTATGAGCGAGGCACGGCCTTCTAGCCCAACATCAACTGTACCTCCTAAAGCTGCTACCGTGAAGATTGAGCGACTGAGTGCAGTACCCGAAACAATGACCTCGGGGTATGCCCTTGTTGCGGATCCCGAAGAGCCGTTGCCTGACGCTGCCATCTATGTTGGACAAGATGACGACAATTCTGATCTCGCAGCCACTGCAAACACTGTCGAAGACTTTACGCCACAATCTATACTTCGTTCAATACCGGTCGTCCTTAATTCTCTCTCACCATCGCCAGAGGTGTTAAGCGTCACGATGGAGATGGCAGCAGCACGAGCCTCAAGGCCGTCTTTACCAAAGCGACCTTCGCCCCAAGTGCATGCTGGTCCATTGCCTCGACAAGCTTCAGCAGAAATGCAGACTGGGGCTACCGATAATAACACTGACAAGATCCGCGAGATTCACAGCGAGCCCGTGTCTCATCTTGCTCTTCGAGAATCAAGCGCTCAACGTGAGGTTCTGAGCCTGGCTAAACCAGATATATTTGGTCATACGCCCTCAATGCATCCACAGATACCAGAAGGACTTGTGCATCAGCGCCAGACTGGTAACTTAAGGGCCCGCCATGTGTCCCATGATACTGCTCTACCGAGTGCTACTGGACCTTCCCGGAGCGAGGAGGCTCCTCAAGCAGTCCCCCGTTTTCTTTATATCAAGTTTAGGCTTATGACCACGACCTCAGATGCAGACCTTGCAGAGTTTATCCACCTTATCAGAGCCCATGCAGGATGCACGGACATGGATTTTTTAGATTGTGTCAAGCGATACTTGACGAAGAAAGATGTTCTCCGCAAGCTAGAACAGCGTCCAGACTATCTAGATCTGATACTAGATCAGGCGACTGCACCAAGCACAGCGATCGCGTTACACCAAGCGTTGGTCCATGCTCTTAAAACCCTGGACGCTGAAAGAATTACAGTACAGCAGCTAGCAAGTCGAGTCCATAATCTCGATGACGAATTCTCTATCAAATATCCGAGACCTGCCGAAACCGGAGAAGATGCCCTGGCAAGCCAGAAGAAGCCAATGCTAGAATCTCAGCTTGTTGCCGATAACGGGAATGCCGAGACACATGACGGACCGTTGCCAGCATCTAAAGCCGCTGTTCTCGGAGACGAGGGTTTGAGCAAGATGGCTTCATCAATCGATGCAGGGCCTACGGAGCCATCCAAGGCTACTCCAAGACCCAAGAAAGAGAAAGACACACAAAGAAACGAACCTTCAGCCACTATGGACACTGGTAAGTGTCCACACAGAGTCTTAGCAAGTGACCAGATTGCTGAGCAAGGCCCTGCTATTTGCCATCCTGATGGGCCTCCACAAATCTCCAGGCCCACAGCTACTATCAACACTGCCCATCGGAGCTCCGTTCTCAATCGGGCCTTAGCAGTGCCCAACAATCGTTCCATCGCCGCACTGACTTCCACAGGCGACGGAAAGTATACCCTGATGATGAGATCCCGGGTTGGGGGAATGGGACAGGGCGAGATTTACCCACGCTGCGATAGATGCAGAAGACAAGATTTAGAATGCATGTCATTTAGAGCAGAGAACCAGCGCCCACGCGTCAGATGTCTCGGGTGTAACAACTCTCATTCGAATTGTACCTGGTTTGATGTGACCAGCGAGGAGATCAAGTGGCTCAATAATAGTCGGCAGGACGAAACCGAAGAGGGTGCAAGGGTCGAGGCATCCGTCGCTGTATCCCAGGATGCTACATCAAGTGGAGATGCTCCGGGCAATAATGATGAGAACACGCAGACGACTAGCGTTGCTCCAGCTCCTCTACCCGCGATGACGAATGAAGAGCACCAAAATTCTTCAACTCCTGCTCTGCGTCCAAACCTTCCCAACACCGACAAGGACTACACCGCTGAGATGAAGAAGCGCGCCTCAAAACCGAAACGCTTCGAGGAAATGCCCCTACGCTGCGATCGGTGCAGGAGGTATGGTTGGTCGTGTGCAGCATACACTGGTAAATGCTTTGACTGTGCCAGGAATGGGAAATCTTGTACCTGGACGAACCGCAACTCGGAAGAGATCCGGTCGCTGAATGACACTGTGACCCACGATGGGGAGGATGAGGATGATGATATTGAGGTGTTGAAGGAGGTAATAGTTCTGGATTAGAAGATAAGATTGGAGTGTTAGGGACTGAAGGTGGGAAATGGTTCCAAAGGCGTCTGCTTTTCACCAGATTTGTGTACTGTTACTTTGACTGGGAGTCCTTTTGGACAGTGTAACATATTATCAGTCACTGTATGGCCTGTTCTGGTTATTTTGCAAACTCATGGGTGACTCCGTAGATCCCAACCGATTGCTCTCGACGCCTGACATTACACTACTGTGTGCCCCTTTCATGTTTTGCCTAGCCTCAAGATCAAGACATACCCCCGATTATATCCACCACTCCACATGACCCTATGCAATGGCCGCGGTCAATTTCCAATCGCCATCTAGGAACAAACGAGCTCCTCCTGGTCAACGCATTCACCATTTCACCCTACCCTACGCACTAGCCGCATTCAAATTCCAACCGCCCTCCAAAAAAAGCCTGGAATTCTCCATGCCCAGTACCTGGAATACCAATCCGAATATTTATTTAACTCAAGATCCTCCGGATCAAGCAAAAATCACATTAATCTAGTCCAAGAGCGGCGTCACTGAGCCATCTCCATCCCACAATGACTCGTAACTCGGTAAATCCTCCATCACAATATATCATGTGTCTATGGACGCTATATCTCACATTCGGGCAAGTTACTCTTCTCCGAGGGGTGAATACGATGACCTGTAGTCTTGCCTTTCTGAGCACAGGGAGGACGATGGGCCAATCGACTAATGACGACCCACCGCTAATTGGAGGCGAAGCTACGCCCGATAGCCGTTCGAAGGGTACCTGCACGAGGCACTAGGCAATCAACTGTTCCTGGATCCGGGCTGAAGAAAGTATGGAAAGGTGTGGGTGATTGGCGTATTGCCTGAAACGGAGCCTGCCTACTTTCGAGGGCTGTAAAACTAGCAAGAGAAACTTACCGAATCGTCATGTTCAATACGTGCGCAAATTTATCAACATAAGAAACAGCCGATCCTTAGAAGATGCTCTACCATTTAAGGGTACACAGAAAGCACTTTTGAAAGATAAAATAGGACACAAAGCGGAATTCCTCAGCATAGAGCTAACAGCTCATCTAAAGTACCTCCTTCTCACATTACCCCTCGCAGAAAAACTCTCAGGACCCATCTGGATCTTTCTAAAGCAGCAGTAAAAGGTCGATATGCTATTGATACCTTCCGCTCGGGTGCGAAACGTATCGCCGTCGCTGCTGTACCTGGACGGGGCGGTTGATGTAGCAATCCTCCGCACCACCGCCCCCAAGGACCATTCTCTCCGCCGCCTGCTGTTCATATTGCTTCGACAGGTTCCGGAGATCATCGATCTGACTCTATGCCGAGTCAGCAAGACTACCCGTAACAGCTCCGGGAGGAAGAACCGACCTTGGTCAATGTCCGCCCAGCCGTCACCAAGTAACCCTCACGTCCCTGATAGGAGTACGGTCTCACCGCAGCGTAGGGCCCGAGGTAGAAGTGTATATGGCTGAAGATTATGTGGCGGGAGATTCCGTAGCCGGGGACGAAGTAGGATCCATCGCCGGGGCTTTGGGAAGACGTATTGCTGTAGATGGAAGACATGGTACGGATGAAGGAAATAAGAAATCGGAAGGAAACGCTATGGAAATAGGACAGGAGAGATGCTGAGGATTGGTTGATGCGGGAGGAGACGGGCTGTTGAAGCTTTGCAACTCATCTTTCTTATAATTGAAGATGGTGAGGCGAGCTGAAATTGATCTCAGCAATCTTTGTGCCTGTTACACTCCTTCAGCTGTTCTTTCCGCGGATATTCGCTGTCGGCATATAGTATAGTGAGTTGAATGAATTGCAAAGATGGTCTTCGTGGAGGTTATGGCGGAAGACTAGCGACTTCTCGCTTATCAACCGATTGGCAGCCTTGTTCGAAGTTATTCCGCCTCACTTGGCCTACGACACATATCCATCCTACCAAGAGTTCGGAAATAGGCTATAGTATAGCAAGATCAAAGACGAAACTTACTTCAAGGTTAGAAGCCCACGCGATCTCCCGAGCTGAGCGGGATTTGCGGGATCTGTAAGTGGTACCGAAATGCACTACCATGCCGCACGCCCCAGCTGAAAGAAAGAAACCTCGAGTACTGGGGCCTGTTAGGTCGAGGTACATTCGGATTGCTTGTTACGGTCTGGATGCCTTGCGTAATAGCTGCATAAATATATGTAAGAGGATCCCCACAGAACCAGCTTAACCTGAAAACACCATCCCTTGGTGACGGTACCTGCTAACTTGTATTAGATAGCGATGCACATGCACTCGCATCATAGACAAAACTCTTTGCTGTCGATCGGCATTTTACCCTCTGCAAGGACAGCAGAGACATGCGTCAAGCACATGTCTTCCACACAGAACACCGAATAATCTGAGGCTTTCTACTCCACGGTAAACCAGACACCGTCCAGATCCTAGATCCTAGATCGTCGACATTGGGGTTCAGCTACCATGTACTACAGCTAGATATGCAGAGATTTGTTATCTCCCAGGGTCGCCTCGTACACTGTCATGCCTTGCCAAAGGTATGTCGCCAACAGGAGTCAGTGTTGCCGAGAGAAGAACTCGACAGTCATAGGCAGCTGTGTCGACTTATCTTTGAGTGGGCTGGACCTCCGATATCTGCAAGGCACTCGAAGACTCGCACATAATGAGTGTGCCCGTCATCGTAGGTCCCGAAGGAGGAAGCGAATGGTAGACCCTTGAAGCCAGCTTTTGGACGTGCTTAAATCTTAGCCGACTACCCAATGATCGTACATTACAACATCAGAAGAAAGACCTATGAGTAGAACAAGCATCTGGGGACCAGTGGAGCTGTCCGCAGCGAGTAACGGCCGCTCCGTTACGGTTTTCGGGATGACCGAGATAAGTTCGACGAGTCAAAGACTGGCTGCTGTTTACGGCTGGTTCAAGCTTTGTTGTGGACTGCGTTACAAGCAGCCTCGGCCTTGTGTCTATGTCGCTGTAGTGATCTACCCTGGCAGGGCTTCATTGGTGACAACGAAGATCATTAGTAAACTGGATATTTCGACAGCCTTAGCACGGTGAAAGTCCATAACGGAACTAATGGTCACACAGGTGACGACCAGGCGAATAGTATAGGGGTCCTCGACTCGACAATAATGGCGTGCAGGGCGATTCAGCAACTGGACTACTTCTACCGTCTCCAGGGTCCTAACGTCTCTGTAGCAGCATGATTGGACTCCCAGGAGCCCTACTGCAATTGGAGATCAGCTAAGTATCTCGTGATTCATCAGCTTCTCAAGGCTACCGTGACAGGGAATGTCAGCTTTGCGATATCGGAGGATTCCAGACCCTTGGTTAAGTATGCTCCACTGCTCACCGCCTTCAAAGGCTTTCAACGGATCGTTGTTAGCTGCAGACAGATTGCAAAGCTTGAGCCTGAGAGGTCACTTTGATTCTTCAACGCAGGACTGCTCTATTGTGTTATCGTTTCAGTACTTACCAGGGCGTTCTAATTACAAGAAGCATTCGTCAAGCATCGTTTCAACCGTGAACCCTCCTCAATGAGCTTGCCTCACTCTGGTGGCTGATATGGCTTCACCAGCATCTCGCTGAAACTGTGATCACGCAGTCAAGTCAGCAACCGTGTAAAATCCACACAGACCGGTGAAGCGTGGGCCGAGAGCGCTTACCTCTCCAACTTCTCCTTTCCTCGGACCTCTTCAACAAGCAAAGGCATCTTGACCACGTGGAACTCGTCATACAGTTCCTCGATCTGTTCCAAGTACTTCTTTTGCATCTTCCTCCTTGCGTTGCACTGCTCGCACGCATTGCTTTTCTTCGGGAACAAAAGCTGATTAACGACTATCGCATGAGTGTCAATTTCGTACGACGTCAATTCCTGGATCATCCTCTCTGTCTCATACAGCGACAGGAACTCGGGTATACAGACGCATACGAACGTGGTCATATCTGGGTTCTTGAACTGTGTATTGACCTCGCCGATCGTCGCCTGCAGGTCCTCCATCTTCCTCAGTACTTCATCGAGATTCTGGCCGCCTGGTAGGCCACCCCGAGCGCCAATCACAGAGTTCAGCATAGGACCGAATTGCTTGGATAGCTGTGAAATTTTGTCGAGAGCTTTCTCAAGAACAGTAGGGAACTGTAGAAAGCGGAGGGTATGGCCCGTAGGTGCGGTATCGAATATGATGACTTCGTAGCTGAGTGACTTGACCTGCTTCAGCACCTCGGCGAATGACATAGCCTCATCCACACCAGGTATCTGCCGTGGCTGATCAGTACATCTTCAACTCTGCCGTCAAGTTCTTCTTGAGACCCACACTAAAAGCCAAGTCCTGCATCATACTCCCCATACCCCCCATCTGCGCCATCGCCTCTTCGGCGCCTTCTCCTCCCTCCTTCAATAGATCCTGTATACTCCCATTGGGATCAATCTCCATGGCACTCAGATTCGTGAACCCATCAACCAGCCTCGCCTCCTTGCCGAACTTCTGGCTAAAGGCATCGCTGAGATTGTGTGCTGGGTCCGTGGAGATCAGTAAAACTGATTTACGCGCTTTGGCGAGCTGGATTGCGAGAGAGCAGGAGGTCGTGGTCTTGCCTACTCCGCCTTTGCCGCCGACGAAGATCCAGCGGAGGGATTTCTGGTTGATTATGGCTTCGAGTGTGGGTGCGAGATTGTCATCGTCGGCGTTGACGGTTGCAGACATGGCGCGAGGTTTTTGCTGATTAGACTGGGCGGAATGGAGCCTGCACTCTTGCGGATAATGGATGAGGAGTACTCAAGGAATTTCACTGGTTACTGATGATGAATTGGCTTCACTCCCTCCTGGCAAATACTTATGGAAAACTCAACGGTAATATGATCAAGGGTAATGTAGCGACAAGATACGGTAGGTATCGAATCTTGAGCAAGTGTTCTGTCACTCTGTGACGTACTTGACTGGTCGCTAGTGATGCTATATTACGGTAAAATGCGCGGACTTACCGTATTACGGTAAAATAGAAGGTTTTGCCTCGTAGCACGTAAAACGCGCTAGACTCGATCTGAAAAGCCCTAACCCTAGTACGCTAGTTGATTCAGGTTAGCGTCTACCCAGGTCTTCACCAGGGTTGCATGAAAATACTGTTTTCTGGCATTTAGAAGCTTCGGTAGTCATCTATCTACGCATATATCTATATATCTGAGATATATCAGGGGAATCAGGTTGTTCTTATCGATTTCTGGTGGTATTTGCTCCTAAAACAGAGGGATATCTCATGATTCTCGTAGATCTGACTTATTTCGCCATGAAGTCTGCCCGGTAAATGATCACTTTACATATCATCCTGGGGATTTCGATGAGAAACAGCCAAATCTCCATGAAAAACACACCAAAAAAAGCCGGGATTTCTCTATTATCTCCTTCTCTACTAATAGAAGCTTCAGGCATCGCAAAGGAGGCAGTAAACCTCTATAATCATTGCATATTTGAGGTCGCCGGGCATCAAATATATGCCTATTAATAGGGCCCCCCCTACTAGCGCATTTTACGCTTTTACCGTAAAATGGAAATCATTTTACCGGTAAAACGACGCTAGCGGTAAAATCCTTTAGCATCACTACTGGTCGCGCCTTGAACTGCGCTTGCTCAGGCGACCAACATCGCCGCGGGGCCTAGGCTCGAGACCCCGGATAGAGGGGCACTCTACACACTTTGAGCTCCAGGAGCCGTATCTTCAGCCTCGAGGTCAGAATCCCTGATCAGATGGCCACAAGACTCTCTACTTCCTCTCTACTTCCTCCACCCTCTCGGCCCAATGCCTGAAACCGCCGACGCCATCACTTCACCCATTCGCGCTTCCGCCCCTCCCCCTCGCGACCCCATAACCTGCCATGTCCTCGACCTCACCACCGGCGTCCCCGCACCACACCTCTCCGTCTCCCTAACGCTAATCAAGCCCTTCGGACCCTCCGCGCCCATGACAGCATTCACCAACAGTGATGGCCGCATCAACAACTGGAGCACTGCGGAAGGTCCGTCTTTGGCCGAGATCTTCTCGACCTTGACGGAGCATGATGGGGGCAGAATGACTTGGAGTTTGAGGTTCGATACGGGCGCTTACTATGGGGAGGATAAGACCTTCTTTCCGGAGGTGGACGTTACGTTCACGGTTGAGGCGAGGGGAGGGGGGATTCCGCATTATCATGTGCCGTTGCTGTTGGGGCCTTATAGTTATACGACTTATCGTGGGAGCTAGACATGCGGCCTGAAAGAACTGGAGCTTTGGAAGAGGCGATGGAGTTAAGACTGGAGCCTTCGAAGAGGCTATCCGGGCGTAAAGAGCGGGACGAGATTCGAAAGACGCAAAAGCTCAATTCCTCACAGCATGATCAACTTCCAAGTCGCAGGACACATTGAACCTAGCGCGGCTAGATTTGTCACATCTTCGGAATGGATAGTAACGGATGACAAGCCTTGGATTCACAATATAAGTACGTCGAAAGCGCACTGCCCTCGAGATAAACAAGCACAGGGCTGCATTTAGGCCAGATTTACTACGAGCTAGACGTTTCCAGGAGAATGTTGTACGGTTTTCATTCAGTTGAGCAGCATTATCACGAACGAGGAGCAAATACAAAAATCGTTATTGTGCGGGTTCCTACAGCCTTCGTCTTTTCCAAAATCTCGTGTCAGGGCACTGTTCTTTACGTCTCTATGAGCATATGCAAGGCAACATGTACGAAGCGCTTCTACTTGTGGGCTCCGATTGTCCGTTGCATACATTTGGTCCGTTGCACACAAAATCTTTCACAGCGACTCCAAAGCCATCCGTTGCCCTGTCAACGGCACAGATCCAAAGACCAAAGGCTTGCTGGATACTGCTCCAGCGCCAGGCAGCCCCAGGTCCATCGAATATTACACCATCTGATCGACCGAATGCAATCAGATTGCAATGCCAGCAGCAGGACCCAGTAGCCAAATTGCTCTTGAAGAATCGGAGCCTCCCTCAGCAAGACATCGTTAGGTCCTCCTTGCTATCTAACATTCTCCATTCATAGTCCCAACTTGGGTTTTGAGCTGTCATCACCATCAAACTTCGAAGGGTCAAGTATTTGGCACCAGATAGTAAAAGCATGTGAAAGGCATGGCTAGCGCTGGTATATGAGCCTTTCCTGAACAGTGTAAGTGGAATCACAAGCTTACATTAACCACAGAACTCAGCAGCTGTGCATTCGGATTGTTCAAGCTTCTGGTCTTACGGTGAGATGGTCAAGACAAGGCCAGCATTCACGGGTGGATTTGGTAGTGTTGTAAGCAAGAGATAGATCTGCGGAGACGTGTGGCCTGTCCTGGTCCATGTGTTCATCGTGCCTTAGATCTCAGGATCACAGGCGGGTAAAGCCGCTAGATAGAGTTTGACATAATCCACACTTCTTTGGTTCCTTTAACCTTGCGCATTCCGGTTCCAAACATTTTCAATTGAATGATTTATGTTCGCATGGGCCGAGGTTATAATGACGTGGGAGGGTGCACTTAGATATAATCTCAATGTCTGATACAGACCCTTTACTCGACTTCAACCCCACCTTTGACTCGACACCATCCGATTCGTAAGGTAGACACACATTCGTACTGCAAGGCCGCCACAAATCGCGTGTTATCGAACGTGCAAGCTCTTAGTCTCCCTTTCAGAACACTTGATCAGCGTGTGGAATCTGCCCGAACCTCGACATAATCATACCTGAAGGATTCAACACTCAGGATTCGCCATCAACGCCACCATCACAAATCGTAGGGGCCTGCAGGAGCCTCTCAGGAATCTGGCACTATTATTTTGGATCTAAGTACGTATCACAGTGGTAACGACACGGCTCCACAACGCATATACCACATCAGAAATCGGTCGTTACGTCGATCAGGTGCCGCGAGATCCAAACCAAGCAAACAAGACGGGCCAACCCTGGAAGCGAAGTCCCAAATACCATCATGGCTTCAGGCTTCGATGACGAAGAGCTTTCTATGTCCCTTTCCAGCTCTGTGGATAAGCGCACCCAGCCTCAACGACCTGAACCACCCCGGCCGGCGAAACCAGCAAATAATACCCACCGCTCGGACAGTACTACCAGTGAGCTTCCCAGTGGTGGTAGGGCAGGACAGCGTATAGGACAGTATGCCCTCAAGAAAACCCTTGGCGAGGGCTCATTCGGCAAAGTCAAGCTTGCGGTACACCGAGTGAGTGGTCAAGAGGTGGCTTTGAAAATCATATCTCGCAAGAAGCTCATATCGCGGGACATGGCTGGCAGGGTCGAAAGAGAAATACAGTATCTGCAGCTTCTGCGACATCCCCATATCATTAAGCTGTGAGTAGTTGCCATACTGTTCGCGACGAAACGTGTAGGTACTAATATTCATCCAGGTATACTGTAATCACAACACCTCAGGAGATAATAATGGTACTTGAGTACGCAGGCAATGAATTGTTCGACTACCTAGTCAAGAATGGGAAGATGAACGAAGCGAAAGCCCGGCGCTTCTTCCAGCAAATCGTTAGTGCAGTGGAGTACTGTCACCGACACAAGATTGTGCATAGAGACTTGAAGCCCGAGAATTTACTGCTCGATAGCGACCTAAACGTCAAAATCGCGGATTTCGGTCTCAGTAACATCATGACCGATGGTAATTTCCTCAAGACAAGCTGTGGTAGCCCCAATTATGCGGCTCCGGAGGTCATCTCTGGCAAGCTTTATGCCGGACCAGAAGTAGACGTTTGGAGCTGTGGTGTCATTCTATACGTTCTGCTTGTTGGTCGGCTCCCATTTGACGACGAATTTATTCCTGCGTTGTTCAAGAAGATCAATGCTGGCAACTATTACACGCCTCCCTATCTGAGCTCCGGTGCTAAGCATCTTATCCACAAGATGTTAAAGGTAAACCCAGTACAGCGCCTGACGATCCAAGACATCCGTGCAGATCCTTGGTTCAATGAAGATCTCGAAGACTATCTCAAGCAGCCAGTGGAGGAGTTCATCGATACCGGCGTGGATCCAAACAAAGCAATCGATCCTCGAAAATTAGCGCCAGGGAAGCCACCCGCCGTTCAGGAGCAGATTCACCAGTCTGTGGTTGGGAAACTGGGTCAGACCATGGGCTACGCCAAAGATGATGTTCAAGACGCGCTGGGCAAGGACGAGCCGAATGCTATCAAGGATGCCTATCTGATTGTCAGAGAAAATCAGATTATGCAGAACAACCGTAAGTCACTCTTCTATCGCTCAAAGCTGTGGGGCTGCAGGGTACAGCAGCCTCGATATTTATCAATCTTCGTGAGCTATAACCCTACTGACACGTACAATCAGCAAACCTCACGACAGCGAACAATGTACAACCGTTCTTAGCTACGTCGCCACCACCACTATGGACCACAAAAATGCCGCGAACTCCACAATTGAGAGCATTCCCGCTTGCTGAAGTCGCACAGGCTCACGCCGACGACTTGACGGCAGCTCACGACGCTCAGAGACAAAGCCAGGACCAATCCCAGGGTGAGGACAATCAACATAATCAGGCCAATTACAGACCATTGGCAGACACACCGCAGCCAGACGGTTACATCAGCAAAGTAGGCATTCTGACCAGCAGTCTGCCTTACTATCATGACCTAGTCATGAAAGCTCGGAGAGAAGAGCAAAAACGGAAGAAAGAGGCTCGCCTCAGGAAGCAGCAGGAAAACGGAGAGCCAATGGAGCCGCATGAAGCCGAATACTTCAAGAAGTTGTCATTGGAGCCGTCTGCAAACAAAGACGAGTCAGACCAAGCGTACCCTAATCTTCAAAACCTCAAACAACATTCGAAGTCCACCTTACGTCTCAACAACATCCTCGCCAAAGCTTCGGAGCATCCCGAAGCCACTGTCCAGGCAAACAATAAAAAAGCCCGCCATACGAAGTGGCAGTTTGGCATAAGAAGCCGAAACCAGCCCCTGGATGCCATGCTGTGTATCTATAAAGCACTGAAGGCACACGGAGCGCAGTGGCATGTCATGCCACCCAAGCTGGACCCTAGAGAAGGACCAGGCCCATATCCCGTTCACGTCGCCGGCGCCACCCATATCGCCGACTCTCAACTCTCCGAAAGCCCTGAGAAGGACAAGAAATCACAATACATCTCCAACAGGGATACTGCGCCCAACCCATCTTTGGACCCAGACTATCATCAACCCCAGCCACATCCCGGCCACGACCTCTCTGAATCCTCCGATGACGAAGATGTCGACCCTACCATCATCCCCCCGGCCTACATTCCCAAAGACCCCTGGTGCATCCACGTTCGCTGGCTCAAAGAGGGCATGCATCCACCCGGCACGGTGCACGCCCACTCCGCGAACAGCAGCCGCGTCGATATCAACCACGACGAAGCAGCCGGTCGCCGAAGCAGCATCATTGGCAGCTTGGCCTCGGCCGCCGGCTCCGCCATTTCCTTCGGCACTGGCACGCAGATCTCCGTACATGCTGGGTCCTCGATGATGTCAGGGTCGTCCAATCCAGCAGAGCACGCGTGTTTCGTTTACATGGACGTTCAGCTCTACCAGCTGGAGACAGACACATACCTAGTGGACTTCAAGTGTGCAGGGTATGAATCAGTGAAGGAGGTCTCGGATGCGGTGAATGCGGCGGAAACGAAGCTCGTGGGAAGTGGGTTCAGGGTGGGCGACAAGGACGTCACCAGCCCGCAGCCGTTCTTGGATTTGACGAACAAGCTTGTGATCCATCTTGCGAGGGGATAGGGATCGAGGGGCTCAGGTAGATGCAATTTTGTCCTGCGGTACAGCGAGGCGCTTTCTAGGAGATGGATGACTTATGGATAGCATTGGCAAGACGGAAATCTTCTTATACTTGCATTACGAAAGGTGAAAGCATGTGTCAAGAGAGGGATAGAAATGGTCGACAAGTAGGCACAAAATGTATACTCTACCTATTCTAAACCTCAACGTTCCAACGCATGATGTCAATTGATGAATCTGGTATTTGCAGCCAATGACGAAACCCATCTAAATTGATGTCTGTTGATCATCAGCCCAGCTACAACAGTGTCGTGGAGGACCTCCGTTTAAACTAAATTCAGTTCCTCTGGAAATCTGGAAGCTCTGCCGTGGCCCATGCGACAAGTGGCAAGCGTAGAGTTACTGCAAGCCATGCACGGTGATCGGCTGGATGTGCTTCCTCTTTGGGCCCTTGGCGCTGGTCCTTTGCTTCATTTCACTAAAGCCGTACGTGAGAGGAGCGTTTCCGATTACAGACGACTGCCTCTGATTCGGTGAACTGGCCCTGGCTCTGCCTGTCTCCATGGGCCCGTCTGGTCGTCACAAGCGTCATTCTGATGGATTGCGCCAATGAACAAGTAATGCCTGCTGCTTGTTCCGGGGCCGGTTGTCCCCAAGATTAGAGTGGCACTACAAGGCTAACCCTATCGGTCTTGCGCGTTGCTCGAGCCTTTTTGCCCAGGTTTTGATGTCACCGCCGAGCCGGTACTCTACCTAGGCTCGCTTCCCATCGTCGTCGCTCGTTCCTCAACGGTCGACCAAAGAAGAACCTGAAGCGGGAAGCGGCACCTCCTATTCTCAACACCCTCGAACACATCACGAATCTAATGTATTCAGAGCTTTTGCTATGCGACACTAATGGAACCTGAGTTCGCGTCCTCGCCCCCGACTTCGAAATCTCTGCATTTAGACACCGACATCTGTTCAAACACCTCGTTCAATCGCCCTACATTTTCGCGCCTAGAGCGCAGAAGGACCTTATCGATTTTACCGAACCAAGCGCGGAGGCCTAGACGGTCGATCTTCCGAGAGATAGACGTGGATGGGACGGTGGAGAAGAGGCGAGACTCAATCTATCCTGCGTCGGCCATGCCGATAGACATGATGGAAGGGGACTACTATTCATTCGATGGACATGGCTCGCGACAGGAGAAGGGCTCACCAACTCCTTATCTTGAGGAAGAGACAGAATTAGTGCTGCCACGAAGGTCGCCGATACTGTTCCGGTTATCCTTTTTGGCATTCATGATGCTGGTCTCAATACCGTTGTTATTCGACATGCCATTGATTGGCAAGCCTGGAGCAAGCATTATTGGAGCAACAGCAGGTGTGACAAGGGGATCAGACGCCGGCGGCACATCAACCAGGACTGCATTGATTGCTAAGAGATCGGATACTTCTACGGATGTCTGTAATCGATGGGCTCATGCGAGCGCGTTGGTCAACGGCACTATATATGTATACGGAGGCCATGCTACAACACAGCAAGATCAAGGCGCAACGAATAGTTGGACAAACGACTTCTTCACGATGGATGTGACCAAGAATTTCGATATCTCCAAGCCCGCGCTGAAAGGCCTTTCTCAGCCCTCTGGCCCTCCAGCCGTTGCAAATCATTACCTATGGCAGTCGTACGACACGTTGTACTTGTACGGTGGTCTAGTCTCCGATAGTCCCCGTGCATTCCCTCAACCATACTCGCTATGGGCCTACGATATAGCTAGCTCTCAATGGACCGAACATAGCAATCCGAAGACCTCCTCAGGAAACAATAGTGACCCTGGCAATCAGCCTGTGCAGCAAGCGGCAGAAGGAGCTGGCGTCAGCGTACCCGAGCTTGGGCGAGGCTACTATTTCGCCGGCCATCTTGATCCATACACTACTCCTGGATGGCCTCTACCCATTCCGCGACAGTATCTCAAATCTATGATCGAGTATACATTCCCAGGTCATCAAAATAATGGAGTCCAGAGCTTGAGCGGTGGGCAGAAGGCTGGAAGTGACGGCGTCTGGCGCAATATCACACAAGGTGGTATCCAGGATACCAATACTTTTACCATCCGAGCCGACAGTGCCTTGGTCCACGTACCCGGTTTCGGTGATCAAGGCATCCTGCTGAGTCTAGGAGGTGGTACCAATCAATCATTCGTAAGGTTCCCTTAGATGATTGAGGTCTCTTCTAGTCGAACCCTCTGGCTAATATAGTACATCTTTCTAGTCTCAAATGAATGTAATCGACGTCTACGACATCGCAACTTCAACCTGGTACAAACAATCCACCAGCGGCAGCTACCCCGTCCTGCGCGTCAACCCTTGCGCGGTCGCCGCCTCCGCTCCCGACGGCTCGTCCACCAACATCTATATGTACGGCGGCCAGAACCTAATCCCCTACCTGAACCAGACGCAATATTCCGACATGTGGATCTTGACCGTTCCATCCTTCACCTGGGTCCAAGTCGACACCACCCATCAATCGGTCCCCCCTGCCCGCGTGGGCCACACCTGCAACCTCTACGACGGCCAAATCATCGTCATCGGCGGCTACAACACCAACAACGCCAACCAGCTCGGCTGCGACACCGGCTTCTACGTCTTCGATGCCACCAACCTCACCTGGAACAACAACTTCAAAGCCCTCACCGGCGGCACCCCCCCGGAGAACCCGCAGAACCAGCAACAAGCCCAGCAAAAGGACGTGCAAGGCCTCTCCGGCTCCTATGGCTACCAAGTCCCCGGCGCCGTGCAGCAGGTCATCGGTGGCAACGGCCAAGGCGGCGCCACCATCACCGCCCCCGTCATGACCGCCTCCGCCGGGCCCCTCGCCACGGGCAAGGCAATCACCTACACCATCCAAGGCACCTATACCATCACCGGCGCCAACGGCGCCGTCGTCACCGAAACGGGCTCCACCTCCTCCACCATCAAGCCCTCCCACAGCGGCCCTTCAGGCCCCAACATCGGCGCCATCGTCGGCGGCGTGCTCGCCGGCTTCTTCTTCATTCTAGCCTGCTACCTCGGTTTCTGCGCGTGGGTCTATCGGCGACAGTTGGCGCTGTACAAGGACCACGTCGCAAGGACGCAGCGCGCCGCCGCCGCAGGGGGTATTGGCGAGAAAGCCGCGTTCTTGGGCGGGGAGACGACGAGCAAGGATAGTTCGAGCGCGAGACGCTGGCAGACGGATCAGAGCAGTGGCGTGGGGAGTGGGCCGGGGGGGAGTGGCTACACGGCCAGTGGGGCCAGTAACGGGGTGCCGCCTATGCCGGCGTTGGCGGGGCCGGTGGGAGGGAATAGCACGGCGAATAGCAGTACGGAGGATTTGGGGAGGGGGATGGAGCCGACGTTTGTGGGGGTGTTGTTGAATCCGAGGAGGAGCTTGAGGATCGTCAATAGGGATTGAGGTGGTGAGGAAGAGTGAGTGTACATGATACTCCCCAGGGGGCTTGGAAGAGAGCTGCTATAGATGTGGATCGGCGAAGGTCTGACGTCGCGAGCGGTGAGGAGAGGTTGGAAAGACACACTACTTTCGTTTGGGCGTCGAGATACCAATTCTGTTGTTGTGCTTCCAACAACGGGATATCTCTTAGGGTGGGCGGTTATGATTGCGTATTCAAGGTTTTTTTCTTTTGGCACAGTACATAGGTGGCCACTATGAAATGAAGGCACACACACGAAAGAAGCCTGGAAACGATATTTCGGATAGGTTAGCTTAGTATATGAGATGGTTGCCTATTTATTGTCTGAACGCCTGGCTGAAATGAGATGTCATAGTTGCATTTCTTTACGATCTGAAACACTTGTGATGAGATAGTTGCTATAACTCGTGATGAACCCCATCGTCGAAACGGCAGAGCATCAAGGTATACCCTTCAAAGGCAGCCGAAAACCTTTTCGTCACAGGCTGCGAACGCAAATCCGCACCTACCCACTGATGGGATCCTCTGCGGAGAGGTGACAAAGAGCATTATCATGCATTCAGAACATACAACGCCCACCAGCAGCTCGCCGGACGAAGCACATTCACGAACGAAAATTACCAGGAACGATTACGCAGGCCGGCCGAGCTGGGGTTGTGGGTTACATGCTGTCGTCGATGGGGAGGGTGGCTAGCGTTGTTTTGGGAAGGCATGGTGAGGACGGCATGTAACTGTTAGATGCGGAAAGCAGGACGATTAGGAAGGTCTTGGGGTAGAACAGATGTTACTGTAGGATGGACTTTAGTGCAAGATGACGAGCGGGTGAGGTTCTGGACTTGGGTAAGGATAATTGAATGATGGGGAGATTATATTGAGCGACTGTAAGGTCTATGATTGTTGAGTTTATCTTTGTGTTTGGACCATGGTTTATGGGCGCTTGATGGGGTGTTTCCTTGCAAGCCACCTGACGCAGCCAGGGCCATGATTGTGATTAAGATGAGGCTTGAGTGAGACTTTGAAATTCAAGGCAGCGTTGACGATTACTCATGGTGTAAAAGATGTTCGTGATATTTTGGCGACAAGTGGCTAGGCGTAACAGAAGACCATAAGGGGGAAAGAAGCATGACTCGTCAGGATGTGGTGCACTATTACTTGACACTTTCAGGAGGAGAATCTTTGATGAGAAGGCTATAGGCTGGTCGACTAGTAAGTCTGATAGCTAAAGAGAGAGAACATCCAAGTAATTTACTCACTTGGCATGGGTTCTAAGAAAAGGGTCTATAGATCGAGCCGGGTTAATGTTGAATCGATTGATCCCTGACTATCGAAAGGTGCACCATCCCAGAGTATGGGAGAGTTTCCCATCACTGGAAAGGTAAAGGCCAGATCCTTCGAGCTTCTCTAATTTTCTTGGTTCGATGACTGGGCAATCCTAAGCGGCACTGATCGCTGCTTGTAGGTACCATCATCCATAGTCACTATCAGCTAGGTCGAAAAGAACAGTCAGTACGGCAATTAGCCTGAAACACTGGGTCAAGCGTTGAGTGGCAGTCGTGTACTATCCATCGTTTTATTACTTCCTTCCATATTTTTAGGCTCCTTTTTTTCGTGGGAAGGATTGAGAAGGATGTCGGCAGGCGTAAGGCTGATGTCGATCATCATTGCTTGGCGGGGCACTCGCTTAAGGGGGAATTTGATGCTCAGGCCACCTCACAACGGCAATGCACGGAGCGCGTCACGCTGGGTTCGGTGTTTATATGTGTCCAGATATTCAATTACGGCTGCCTGATGATTAGATCGGATTGTATGCACTTCAATACCTATAAGAATCGCTGCATGTACCTCCGTACCTTCTGGGATCTGAATCCCAAGCTCGAGCAGCCATGCAATCCTCCCCCAGCATGCTGACCAAAGTAAGTGACTCAATACTGCTTATCAACTCTAGGCTTTATTAATCTGCCACTCAGTTCGAGTCCAAATCATCGAGAGCAAAAGGCATAGCCTTCCACCCAAAGCGGTCAGTACAGGATCCACAGCATGGGACACTTTCCACTGACTTGCGCCAGACCATGGATCCTCGTTTCCCTCCATTCCTCCACAATACAATTATGGGATTACCGAATGGGAACTCTAATAGATCGATTCGAGGAACATGATGGACCTGTGAGAGGCATCGACTTCCACAAGACCCAGCCGTTGTTCGTATCTGGGGGAGACGACTACAAGATCAAGGTCTGGTCATACCAGACTCGCAGGTGTCTCTTCACCCTCAATGGCCATCTTGACTATGTCAGAACTGTCTTCTTTCACCATGAGCTCCCTTGGATTTTGTCCAGCTCCGATGACCAGACAATCCGGATATGGAACTGGCAAAATCGATCATTGAGTGGGCGCCCCGACTAATCATACTCAATTGCACGCTGACCTTCAAATCCAGTCTGCACGATGACCGGCCACAACCACTATACCATGTGTGCACAATTCCACCCCAAGGATGATCTCATTGTATCAGCGTCGCTGGACCAGTCTGTGCGCGTATGGGATATCTCAGGGCTCCGGAAAAAGCACTCTGCACCTACGTCCATGACCTTCGAAGACCAGGTGGCACGCGGCAATTCCAACCAAGCAGATATGTTTGGTAATACCGATGCGGTGGTCAAGTTCGTCCTCGAGGGTCATGATCGAGGTGTGAACTGGGTTGCTTTTCACCCGACTTTACCATTAATTGTTTCGGCCGGAGATGATAGGCTCGTCAAGCTCTGGAGAATGAGTGGTAGGCATCAGATGCTTCCCCCATAGTCTCACGAAGCTAAATGCTCTGCAGAAACCAAAGCCTGGGAGGTTGACACCTGTCGAGGTCATTTCCAGAATACTTCTGCCTGCCTTTTCCACCCTCACCAAGATCTCATTCTGTCTGTCGGCGAAGACAAGACCATTCGCATATGGGACTTGAACAAGCGTACCTCTGTCCAATCATTCAAACGCGAGAACGACCGGTTTTGGGTCATCGCTGCCCATCCGGAAATCAATCTTTTTGCTGCTGGTCACGACAATGGTGTTATGGTTTTTAAGCTGGAGCGAGAACGGCCGGCTTCAGCAGTATATCAGAACCAGCTCTTCTACATAACTAAAGATAAGGGCGTCCGGTCCTTCGACTTTACCAAGAATGTCGAATCGCCACCGATGCTGTCTCTCAAGAAACTTGGCAGCCCTTGGATGCCACCACGGACCCTTTCTTATAACCCAGCCGAGCGCGGAATCTTAGTCACTTCGCCTGCAGACAACGGCACGTATGAGCTAGTGAATTTGCCGCGTGATGCTTCAGGAGCGGTCGAGCCCACAGACATAAAGCGTGGGCAGGGCAATTCAGCAATCTTCGTCGCTCGTAATCGGTTTGCTGTTTTCACACAGGCAACACAGCAGGTAGACATCAAAGATCTCACGAACGCGACCACGAAGACGATAAAACCTCCTCCTAGCACTACTGACATCTACTTTGGTGGTACAGGCTGTTTGCTAATGATCACACCTACGCAAGTTTCACTTTACGATATACAGCAGAAGAGGCAGCTCGCCGAACTTGCTGTGAATGGCGTCAAGTATGTTATCTGGTCGAGTGACGGTCTATATGCCGCTTTGCTGAGCAAGCATAATGTTACGATTGTCACGAAGTCTTTGGAGCAAGTGAGTACACTGCACGAAACTATCAGAATCAAATCTGCGGCATGGGATGATGCGGGCATTCTACTTTATTCCACTCTTAATCACATCAAATACACTCTGCTCAATGGGTATGTATTGAACGCAACTGAAGAGGCATTCAAATGCTGACTTGTTCAAAGGGACAATGGTATCGTAAGGACGCTGGACCAGACGGTGTACCTTGTCAGAGTCAAGGCGCGCAACGTCTACTGCCTGGATCGAGCCGCAAAACCTAAGGTCCTAGAGATTGATCCTACCGAGTACCGCTTCAAGATGGCCTTGGTGAAGAGGAACTACGAGGAGATGCTACAGATCATTAAGACTTCGAGCTTGGTTGGCCAAAGCATCATAGCTTATCTACAGAAGAAAGGCTATCCCGAAATTGCTCTTCAATTCGTACAAGATCCGCAGACACGGTTCGAGCTTGCCATTGAATGTGGCAACCTCGACGTGGCCGTGGAGACGGCAAAGCAGCTTGATCGACCCAAGCTGTGGACCCGACTTGGCACCGAAGCACTTTCACATGGGAATCATCAGATCGTTGAGATGGCCTACCAGAAACAGCGGAACTTCGATAAGCTGTCTTTTCTGTACCTTAGCACTGGCAATGGCGATAATCTTGCTCGGATGGCCAAAATTGCAGAGCATCGTGGAGACTTCACATCCCGGTTCCAGAATGCTCTGTACATAGGGGACGTCCAAAACCGTATCCAGATGTTCCAAGAGATCGATCTCTGTGAGTGTCAGTGCGATGAGAATCTGAAGGCCAGGACGGCTAATCTGTGTAGATCCCCTTGCCTACATGACTGCAAAGGCTCACGGCCTTGATGAAGAATGTCAAAATATTCTAGAGGCCAGCGGCTTGACTGAGGATCAAATCACTCTACCAACGATGGGAAAGCCTCTGCCGCCACCTAAGCCCGTCGTCCCAACTTACAAAACTAATTGGCCAGTGAAGGCTGCTTCGCATTCGTTCTTTGAGAAAGCTTTGCTTGGTGAGGTAGCTACGGAGGGTGATGAGATCCCGACTGCGAATGGCGTTGATCATGGCGATGTCGTGGAGGAAGAAGCTGCCATTCGCAATGGTCAATTAGGCGAAGCAGAAGACGAAGATGCAGCTGGCTGGGATATGGGTGATGACATCAATGTTGAAGTCGAACCAGATTTCGTCAACGTTGATAGCGCCGAAACTGGTCCTGGTAGCAGCGAAGCTGATCTCTGGTCTCGAAATTCTCCCATAGCAGCAGACCACGTCGCTGGTGGCTCGTTCGAGACAGCTATGCAACTCTTGAATCGTCAAGTCGGCGCCGTCAACTTCGCGCCTCTTAGGCCTCGCTTCCTGGAGATTTACCAAGCTACAAAGACTTATCTACCCGCCAGCGAAGGCCTGCCTCCACTGGTCAACTATGTTCGAAGGACAGTGGAAGAGACAGATTCTCGGAAGCTCCTGCCAATCATACCAAGGGATCTGGAAACGCTCGCAAGTACCGATCTGCAAGAAGGCTACGGTGCAATGAGATCGAACAAGCTTGACGATGGCTTGAAAACCTTCAAGCGGATACTCCATTCACTCCTCGCCAATGCCGTATCCTCCAAGTCACAGGTGGACGAAGCGAAGAAGCTTATCTCGACGGCAGCAGAGTATGCCACTGCGATGGGGCTTGAGCTTCAGAGGAGATCCTTACCTACCGAAGGCGAGGATAACTTGAAACGTAGCCTTGAGCTTTCCGCATATTTCACGATACCTAAACTGGAGGTGCCTCATCGTCAATTGGCGCTGATGGCTGCCATGAAGTTGGCATTCACCAACAAGAACTTTTCTTCGGCTTTGAGCTTTGCAAATCGGATGATCGCCAACGGCGGATCGGCCAAGTTGCTGGAGCAGGTATGGTCTCACATTGTAGCTTTGTGAGCTGGAAATTGAATATGCTGACATGGTACAGGCCAAGAAGATCAAGACGCAATGCGAGCGCAGCCCGCAAGACAAAATCGACATTGAATTTGATCAATTCGCAGAGTTTGATGTCTGCGCATCATCCTACACCCCCATCTATAGTGGTTCCCCTAGCACCACATGCCCATTCGACGGATCGAAACATCACTCACAGTACAAAGGAAAACTCTGTAGAGTATGCGAAGTATGTGAAATAGGCGCTCCAGCGAGCGGTATCCGATTGTTTGCTTCTTAGTCAGGAGAAGGGAGCAGTGGCGCATGAATTGCAAGGCATCATCTAAGTCTCCGGTCGCTATTCTATGGTTGAGCTCTAGTTGGCTCATCAAAATCAAGAAACTCTCAAATTGTTCAGTCCCACTTCTATGATCATACGCCGCTAATGACCAGCTGACCGAACCTCTGGGTTGCACGCTGTTCTATACTTTATCTCAAAGATTGAGCGTGCAACTTGGCGAGCCTGGTCCTGAAAGCGTGCTAAGTACTGCACTTTCCCTTGTACTGCTATGCTCTTTCCGAGTCCGATTAGCCAGTCAGTCATTACTCAAGCAGCATTACTGACATCGTTTCCCCCTCATTCGACCTGCTCATGACGACTATACCATATGCTCGAAATCATACGACCAACGCCGCCAACACCAACCCTCAATCCCAAGCATTGAGCGGAAATGCATGGTCGGTGAGCCTCGACATACTTATATCCTGGAGTTGGGGTAATATTGTCTCTCAAAGTCTGACAGATCTTACAGGAAGGAAGAGAACGGTATTTTCAACTACATTAGGCATATGCGGAAGTATGTCTTTGACGGCTGGAGGCGAAAAAAGAAACCGCAATCTCCTCACTAGCAAAAGATACTTTAGTAAATGACATGCATGGATTGAAGATCCACCTGTCAAGAGTGTGTGCCCAACTCTGAAGTTTCAGACCAATTCGTCTATCATCAGGGACCGCGACCGATCATTAAGACTAACAAAAAACCCTGACAAGCAATCCTATTCTAGTAGTACGCTAATTCCTGCGATCTTTGCCCCTACACCAGAAGCCACTGGTCTTAGGACCTCAATTATCTGGTCTTGAAGGATCATCCGGCTAAGGGGGCGGCCGACTTCGTCCAACAGCTTACGATCTTCTCCGTTGTGCCCTTAGCGCTGCTGGGAGATTTCGCAAGCCGGAAGCCGGAAATCCCTATTCAACAGCTGACGGCGTGTTATTGGACGACCCTGACGTTTTCGCGACATCATGCGCGTTTGAATATGAAGATTGCTGTCCAGTCGCTGGAGGTCTGACCAGTTGCGCGATCGGTGCTGTTGTAATACTGTTCGGATAGGTCACATTCTCCCGTTGATTCTCTGAGCTCTTGTGGCTACTCTTCGAGGTTCTTTGTCGCCGCGTTGCATTATGCTGGTTCCTGGTTTCACTGTCACTCTGTGCTGATGCGCCGTTTCCTTGTGTTGTTGGCTGTCCTGGATTATCTGGGAGAAAGTTTTGTTTGGCAGTAACCAGGGTTGTTGCACTTGTCTGACCGGCATCAGCAACCATTGCTTCATTCGATGATCGGGCGGTCTTTGTCAGAATCTCAAGACGTTTCACTCGCAAGCCTTTTGCATTGTCCTTATCATGATATCCGGATCGCTGGTAAGGCTATCTTGAAGATGCCTCGCTGTGCTGGCAAAAACCCGTGTGGAGAAATAGAAGAGTACAGCTGTGCCCTTTACGTATCGAGGGTTTGAAAGTAGAGGTTGATAGTCAGCACGATGCCATAGCTTGGGAAGCATATCCTCCTGGCACATGTAAGCACTCATACAAAATGTGAAGTCTCGGTTGTTGAAAATCTCTCGATCGAGGAGGCATCTTTCCAAGACGCTGACAAAGTCTCCGAGGTTCTCGTCTTCAGTCGACTTCATGGTACAGAACCTAGACCACATCGATACGGAGGTTTCCGTTTCGCCGAGATCTCTGTAACAGATCAGCAACCAGAGCCGCCAAGATGAGATGAACTTACTCAGGAGCTTCCGTCTCCACCCCTGGGGCCGAACCAGGTTGCTCTGTGATCCCAGACTGCACTATCTCTCCCTCTACAATATCCTCTTCATCCATTGTTAAATCGATGAAAATCTTCGCCTGCTTTCTCTCAGGCTTATGCTGCGTCTCCTCATCGGACGAAGTCGGGTCGGTCAATGGCCGTTTTGAGCTCACTGTATGGCCTTGATTCGGCGTAGCTTTTGAAGAAGATGCTAGCGCCGAACAATCCATTCCGAGTCGAGCAGAACGATCACCCTTGGAAGGGGTTTTGCCTGTACCTGGTCCTTGTTCGGATGACATGATCTAAGAGAGTGAAAAGCTGACTTTGATACTTAGAATCCCATCAAGGTCTTTTAGGGGAGACCCTCTATATAAACACTCTACAGTGTTTGCCCTGAGGTATTGCGTGAACCGGAAAACTCAGCAAGGATGACATGGCATCGCTGTTGTTACTGTACGCGTCGATCGGGTGCGTTGGACAACTCTTACGTATCTATTGAGGTTCGTCTCCCTGAGTTGGCACGTTTTACATCTCCAGCCTTGGACGTTCTGCACCGCAGCATAGCAAGGAGTTCATCCGGATGATCGTATCCTTAGTACAAGCAGTTGCATCCTATCAAGCACCGTCCGTGATCGACTGCCCTACGCGTCATTGAACGTCTCCTTCACGTTCTACCAGACTCCGATCTGTTGATGAAGCCCAGCGCGATCCTATTGATCTCAAGAACCCTTATATCACTCAGGGATGTATGATCGCATCCTAAGAAGCCTAGCTTTCCGGTTATCGGCAGGGACTCTGCCACAGGTAGGCAAAATCCCATCTGTAACACCTTCGCCGCCAAACCAAATTTCATTCCGTCAGAGCTGCGATTCTGCTCATCACCAAGAGGCTTCGAAGGACAAGCCTTCAGCTGCTTGCGAGCTTGCAGCATAAGACTCGCGCTTGAACAACGATCAAACGTGCTAACTGCTTGCAGGTCGCTGTGACCTCCTATCGGCAATCTAGGAAAGGACAGTGGTTCTAGGCTCCGTGTCGACACGTCATAGGGGGTTAAGAAGCACGAAGCGCTCGGCCGTGGGGCGAGTATTTACTGGGGCGGAGAGGCGACTAGATCAGGCGAACAAGCGGGTTGGTAAGGAGAATATGGTCTATTTGTGGTTGGTAGTTTACGGCTACTTCAGACTATGTCAAATGGAAGTACGAAACTTCCGCCGAAGGGTCCTCTATATTGATGGGAGGAGAAAACTGGTTTCGTTATCTGTATGGACACTATGCTGTTAAGATAAGCTGATCAACCCCCTTTCCAGAAGATACATCAAAGACAAATTACTTACGGGCCCAACACGAGCCTACGGCGTTGTCCGATTTGCAGATTCCATTGACGAGCGAATGAAGGCGTTCGCCATCTCCATACATCTCCTGGCTTCCTGCTCGAACCCCATAATGTTGGCCATCATCACGATATCATGGGGTGTGTTGTCTTCGACATGGAGCTCAACTGGTAGCGTCGATATGGCCGCCATCTTACTCACCAGCTTCTTGTTATCCGTGCAAAGAACCTCCGATCCGCCCGTCTGAACGAACAGCGGACATGGCGTCGGGAACGGATGACGAGCTGGCGACGCATACGGGTGCTGCTCATCCATACCATCCCCCAAAAAGGCGCATGCTCCCCACGCCGCAAACCGCGCCGGTATATAGTCCGAACGATAGTTCGAATTGCCGGTCCACGTCGCTGCATCTACCGACTCGGCTACATTCGTCCATGGCGAGAAGAGACACGCACAGCGAGGACGTGGCAGCACCGACATGGCGGACTCAGCGATATACCGCAGCAACATCAGAGCGAGATGGCCACCAGCGCTATCACCGCTGACCACAATGCGGTCGGGCGGGATGCCGAGTGTGTGGACAAGATAGGCGTACGCCGTGATTGCGTCCTGCAAAGGCGCTGGAAACCGCCCGCCAGGGTTCTGTGCAAGTCGATATTGCGGACAGAATACGAACGCCGCGCCAGCATGTTCTTGCAGGATGTGTGCAATGTAGCCGCAGGTATCGGATCGGCCGTCACCCATGACATAGGCGCCGCCATGGAAATGCAACACTACGAAGCCGTTCGAGTCTCCGCTGTAGACTGTGGGATACCATGTCGATCCCATACGGGCAGGTATTATGGCAGCATCGACAGCGCTGCCGGTGTAGATGGACGAGGGGCCGGGCTCGACGACGACGAAGCGCTCCTTCCCGGCTCCTGGGTCCAATGACAGTGGCGCGCGCGGCTGCGAGATGCTGAAGTTGCGTAGGAATACCTTGAGGAGGGTGGTGACGAGCGCTTGGCGGTATGTCCATGCTGGCCTCTGGCGGAACGGCGGCGGGATGTAGAATAGGAGCCAAAGGGGGAAGTGAGCTACGACGAAGGAGGCGGCAGCAGCGGTGTGCAGTACTCTCAGCGGTTGACTGACGGGGGCCCACATGGTGGAAGGAGAGGAGAGTCCTTGCAATCTTGCAGTACGTGGAAACAATGAAAAGGAGAGTGCTTTCGAGCGTCTTACGGTACTTTCGGGAGCGCTGTCTAGACGGAGTGCTGCTATAGTATATGTCCTAAGCTGCTGCCTGGAGAGCGATCACGCCTGAGCACATACGGATTCGGCGAAAAACGCTTGCGCTTTTCGGATTCTCGTATCTAACCTCCCACGCGGCGCATGACTATGTCCGACAGTGCGAGACGTACAAGGCAAGGTGTTTCTAAGCTGTGTATGTGTGGTGGCTACCGTCGTAACGTAAGCTATCAGTTTTTGACCGCAAAACCCTCCTACTTTGATTGGCCCTTGGAATTATAGGAGACGGTTTACGAATAGCTATATCTGGAGTCGAGCAGGTCTCACAGTGTGTATTACCGCTGGATCTACTAGAAGATAACCGTATGGAAGCCGCCAATCGTGGTCATCGTCTCAGACTTATTAGCAAGCGAGCAGAAGAAGGCAAGTCAGTTACCAAAGAGGCGAACATGCACATCTAAGAGTACTGTAGTGCCATTTCAGCTTCATTTTGGATCAAGGAAACACACTTCTATCTTTGGAAACCTCTGACTATCATGCTAAATAACTTCGTGATCGGGCTTTGCAATCAAACCTGTCTGCGAGTCCAGCCTGGCTTCCTCAATTCTTGTAGAACTGGCCTCTCACAGTCGGATCAATGTCGAGAGCCTCCCACGCCGCGCGGGCAATCTCTTCGTTGAAATTCTGCATCACATAAGTCGCCAGCATATCAATGCCTGTGATCGGGTCAGCCTTGACGCTCCATGGAGCATTTGGCAGGACAACAGAACTCACCGGCACCAGCGCCGCCCGACGTCCAAAGGTGGCATGGACCAGACGTGTCCGTGACCCACCTTTGATCAAGCCACTCGACCTGCGGATGGAGCCCCTTCGCCGTAGCCAAGAATCCGCGATTCGTCGTCGCTCGTTTGTGGTCCAGGACGCCGGCATCCGCCAACCATAGGGAGCCAACGCAGGTGGTCATAATGACCTTCGTCTTCTCGGCCGCCTCCTTGAGGTACTTGATCGAAGCGGTGGGGCGGTGAGTCAAGGGCGGCCCACCGATGACCAGGATGTCGAGGTCGCGGGGAGCGTCGTCGTAGGTGAAGGTCGGGACGATCTTCAGGTGAGGGGTCATGGTTGCGGGTTCGAGGGTGGATGACAGGTAGTAGAATTCCATGTCGGTTGCCAGAGGCTTTAGGTGGGCGAAGGCGCCGCCGCATTCGGCGTTGCAGATGTCGATGTGCTCGGTGCTGAGGTTGCCGAGGAGGTCGATGCAGGTCACGTCGGTGAGCTGGACGTTTTCTATGAAAACGCCGATTCGAAGAGGGGCCATGAGTACGGTTGTTGATGCTTGGGAGAATGCTAAGAGATCAAGCGTACTTGGTGTTGAGTGATTCCTCTGTAGGTGGGCGCGAACATTGTATTATATGCCTTGACAACCATCCATAGCTGATGTCAAAACTACCTCAGGCAAGCCCGTTTCAGGCAGCAGCAAAAAATTTGTACCAATCAGATACGGACAACAGGTGCGACGAGAGAGACCGACCTACTTGAGGAAGCAATGATCAGGGAGCACAGGCAGCAGCATTTGAGGAGCGTAGGCACTAGCATGCCCAACAGCGAAGGCAGTCGAAGCCACAATTCTGTATCCCTGGACTAGCACGAAACTCGAATGGTACTTTCCGCTACTACCTCTTGCGTGACATCAACCGGAAACCTTGGTTGCATGAATATTGACAGAAGAAGATGAGAATCGGGTTTGACGGGATTTGCAGGGGTTCTCAATCATCGCAAGTGACAACGTATCCTTCGAACAGCCGGTAAGTGTGCTGACTGGCTAAAGTACTCTCTAGCCTTTTATTGAAGTACCTTCTAAGGTGAAGTAACGTGATTGCGTTTGAGATTGCTTCCGGCCATTGAACGCATATTTCCGCATATGCTTAATGTCGTGGAATATAATACCGTTCTCCTCCTTCCTATAACATCTGTCAGAATCTGAGAGACAATATTACCTCAACTCCAAAATATACGTATCTCGAGGCTCACTGACCATGCACTCTCGCTCAATGCTTCAGGTAGAGGGTTAGTGGTGGCGTTGGTCGTAAGCTTTCGAGCATATGGTAAAGTCATCAAACCAGATTTTGATCCGAAAACGTGGTTATCTTGGTATCCCTATGCATTACTGCATTGACAAACGCGAAAAGTGACAGTGTAGATTTTGATAAAGCCATACATGCGACCTTCTTCCAGATTGATGAGGGTCACAGCACATCTCACCAACGTGTGCGACACTTGCGCATTGGCCAAGCCATGATCGCTGACGTGTATAATTCGTGCATAATTCGTGCTGGGGCAGTCAGCGAACCTCGTAGAGCGATAACATACAAAACGTCTCCCGAATGGTTTTGTCAATCTCTTAGGCTTCTAATCGAGCTCCTCTATTCCATGGACCACACCAGGTCCAAAGGCCCGAGGACGATAACGGACGCAGGCGAAGAAACTACGGAGGGAAATCACAGTAGGCAGCACCAAGCAGATCACCTGGCAGAAGCATCCCATTCACATGCCCAAACCGATCGTAACCTCATGCCGCCCCCTGAACGGCCATCTGGCAACAGGACATCATCCAGCGACGGGACGCAATCCAGATCCCGTAGAAAGAGACCAAAAAAACTCTTGGGCCTGGCGACGGCTGAAGTAAGCACTGCGGAAGGAGACATAGTAAAGTCAATTGCCGAAGGGCAACTTGATCCTGCCATAGAGAGGGACACGGAGGCTTCCAAGTGAATTCCTCCCAGGTTGCACGCTTGACTTACCTACTTATGACAGAGATCCAAATGCTAAGGAGCTGCAAGAGCCAGATTACCTCAAATTCGCTACTCTGATGTCGGCCGAGGACGAAGACCTACGTGATTTTGTCGACACGTTAGTCGTAAACATTTCTCTCGACAGCTTCTCTACAGACCGAGAGTTCATAGTCAGCATGACAAGGTATATGCTCCGAGAAGGTGTGTTCAACAAGTTGCACGACCGCGGGGATTATCAACTGCTCCTCTTCAGCCGCTTTGTGACTGGCATAGCTTCTTTGCTGTCAATGGCTCTGAGCTGTGTGACAACCCAGCTAAAAGACCTTGAAAAAATTGCTCGTTCTATGGTGGAAGCAAACCAGAGTGCTGCCAATAAGATAGAGGATCAGGCACGACCGCCAAGTACCAATAACAGCGCATCGGCCAGCCAGATTTATGGAGGCGGTAATGCAGACAAATCCATACATCAGCAGGCGGATCCTGCGCATGGGTACGGGGGCGTGAGGCGGCAATAAAAGGGCTTCCTGTCCCCGTCCAAATAGTAGGAAGAAGGATAAGGCGAAATAGAGGAAGAATACAGCAAGCAAGAATGCTTTAGGAGCGATTTTGCATGCTACGAATAATCAGACGAAGGCATAAAATCAGAGACTAGCGCGCTCACCTAGCGGTGTTGAGGCGATCTAGAAGTATTCGAGCAGCCCTATTATCTGTCACTACCACTAAGATCACCTTTACCATATTCTAGCACAGTGTCCCCAGCTCTGAGCCCCGCCATCTTGACACTAGCGGCCCAGAGCACCTTCTGCTTCTTTTCGTCCCTCGCTTCTGGCCCTGCTTCTGCTTCCATGCTCCCATCAAGATATAAAGCTTGAGGATGCTTGCCATAGTCTTTCTCATTGAAGCTTGCAGCCAAAAGATCACCAGCCGATTTCCACGGTGTCCGGTAACTCCCATTTGGCCGGAGCCAAGTCACGAGTGATATTACCGATCCGAGAATGTAGTGCAATAGAAATTGGATTGCCCGTGAGGCGTCTTTGACAAGCCCGGTATTGGGCATTGCGCCGGGATCAACTGCTAGAACGGATATATTGGAGAGGTCGGCAGTGGACGCTAGGCGGCACTGAAGTTCGTACCTAGAGTATGCTCTACCAGGGCACCGCCAAAAGACCCCGGCGAGTAGACCTTACATGAACATGATCATCAGAGTCTTGCTCCGCCCGTATCTTCTGTATCCGGCAGGGTACTCGTCGCCCCTTTTATCCTTTATTCTTTCATACGCCAAAGTCTCCGGCTCGTCCCATATCGTCCTATCTTCGTCGCCCCGAAGAAACATGTTATTCCTCGCATCATGCGGATCATGGCTCCAGCTCGAGACAATAATGATCCTTCCCTCGCCCTTGTCCATACTCTGCAGCAATAGCAGTACCAACAGAAAGTTCGCTAGGTAATTGACTCCAAAATGGGTCTCAAAGCCATCCTCGGTGAACTTCTGCCCTTTGCCATTTTGTACGGCAGCATTGAGCACGAGGGCGCGTATAAGAGGAAGCTCACCAGCTGCAACACGACGATTGATCTCCCCTGCTCCAGCGCGGACGCCCGCAAGGGTGCTCATGTCAAGAGGGAATATCTCGTGCTGAGCAGGGTGGGCGGAATCATTGACGGCTGTCTTCGCTGCGTGTGCGGTAGCGGGATTGCGGACGGTGAAGATACCTTTGTAGGTCTTAGCTTCTGGCGATGCGAGAAAGCGTGATACAGTGGCTACTCCCAGGCCGCCGTTGGCACCGGTGAGTATGAATGTGCCTTTGGGACTGGCCATTGGAGGCAATCACAGCACTTGGTAAACGTTGGCGTTAATTGGTAACAATGGACGCGTAGGAGTACGGGAATTGTAGTGGAAAGTGGTCGAAGCTCTTCGTTGATGTCTAGCCCTTGTAGTGATCACCAGCCCGTCCCACCAGGCATGCTAGCTCGACAACCCGCATTATGAACCTTAGAACGAGGAGCGGACAAACGTTGTCCGACGTTATCCTACCAAGTCCAGTTTGGGCAAGCTTACAAATACGCACATCTCCAAATCGTTGGCGGGGATACAGTATTGCCAGAGAACAACGCACAACTGATAATGGTGAATAACAATCAGCAAAACGGGCAAATTGGTACAATGAAGCGTGAGAAATAAACTGTATCAGCAGGAAGCTCTGCTTTCGGCTGTTATTATGGCACATCAACACCGGCGGACGGAAACCTTGACAAGGTTAGCACACCATTCCATAACGAGGTTTTCCACCCTCAGCGTCGAAAATCCCTGGTTACCTGCCATAAGCGCAGCGCAGGTTCTCCATCGCAACTTCCGCACTACTCGTTGAATCCATCTATCTGGTCTTGCGAGACCATGTCAGTACCTAATGTTATGTAGCGTATGACCTGGGTTGAAAGCATGTCAAGTATCTACCAAAACATCGATGCCGATGCTGTGGCGATGATTGATAATCAATGTGTCTTAGCAGCCTCAATAAATCCTATACTATTCTTACACTCCCCATATTCCTTACTCCTTCTCCTCCCATCTCCACCATCTCAACTCCACGTCTCCTATTCTGTCCGTATTCTAACCAACAGTATCCCTCATCGTGGCTTTCCGTCCCACAGCCCTTAGAATGACCAACTTCAACATCTCCATCATTTCAGACACCGTCTGTCCCTGGGTGATTTCCTTCCCTTTCTTCCATTCTCCCATCTTCACACTAATCACCAACAGTGCTACGTCGGCAAGAACAAACTCGACCGCGCCATCGCCACCCACAAATCCAAATACCCAACCGACACCTTCCACACCACATGGCACCCCTACTACCTCAATCCCTCTGCCCCCAAGATCAGCATCGATAAACGCCAAATGTACGCCTCGAAGTTCGGCCCTGAGAAATCAGCGATGATAATCCGAACCCTGCAGGACGTAGGCAAAGAAGTCGGAATCAACTTCAGTTTTGGTGGGAAGACGGGGAATACGAGGGATTCGCATCGCGTGATTGAGATGGCGGGACGGAAAGGAGAAGATGTGCAGAACAGAGTTGTGGAGGAGCTATTCGCGGCGTATTTTGAGAAGGAGCAGGACATCACGAGTCATGAGGTGCTGAAGGCGGCGGCGGTGAGGGCGGGGATTGAAGACACGGAGGCGGATCGGTGGTTGAAGAGTGATGATGGAGGCGACGCGGTTGACAAGGCGGTTATGGAGGCGCAGATGCAGGGGATCAGTGGGGTTCCGAATTTTACGTTGCAGGGTAAGTATAAGATCAAGGGAGCGCAGGATGCGGACGCATTCGTAAGGGCATTTGAGCAAGTGAAGGCTATAGCAGAGATGTAGCTCGGGTGTGCATAATGTGCATAATGTGCTGCATAGTGTGCTATCTTGCTGCCATGGTGCCAGAAAGGAGAATGAGAGGAATATCACCTCCTGACACAAAGATCGCTCCGAATAACCCACTTCTCCCCACCTGTGACTTCCGATCCTTCGTGTAGTAGACAGTCTTGACCACTGGAAAGGTTCAAGAGTCAGCTTCTATCTGGCAGATTTGAAGGGTACAGGGCGGCTAGGGTCAACAGTGGAGACCTACTGTTTATGTAGAAGCGCCATTCCTACCTCCAGACCCACCGAGACTGGCTTGGCACCCTCGCTTGACTTCCCAGAGAACCTTTTCGCTTGTCCTAGCTCAGGGTAGAAGATGGTCTCGCCTCCATGACACCCTGTCGCCGGGCTGGTCAAGTATATCAGGAGGGTCCATGTTGTTTTGGCAGGAATCGCCGGTGTTGAAGGAAACATGATGTTGTTGGACTCGTCATCTGTAGTAAAATTGAGCGCGTTAGCCCAGGACATGGAAATTGTTCTTGCAATAGTGCGAATAAGAACTAACGCAACAATCTCTCGGGCCATCGGATGCTCTATACGCTGACAAGTGAAGGCTTGAAGAGGCGAATCCATCGGACGTATTGGATGCTTGTATGATATATACATAAAATGATTAAAAGGGGCATACCACGCAATAGGCCTCCGTTCGTTCTGGCGCATGGAAGAGATGCTTACCCGACCGGAGACCGATTCCGCAGCAAGATCAGGCCGCAAAGCCGCAAGTCTGTCTGGCAAAACCCATACGAAGAAAAGCACCCAAGGATCAAAGCCGAGACTGAAGAAATTTGGCATGTCATCCCATACGCCTTCATCGAAAGGGGTCCAGAACCATACGTCGTAGATATAAAGGAACAGTGACAAAGGCCAGACCGTCTCTTCGTCGGTAATGAAGATGATTTTGACCAGTAGATCAAGCATGATCCAACAGAAGAAAAAGTTCGTCATGTAGAGGGTCACTGCGCATATGATCCCCCACAGGATAGTCTCAACGTCCATCGGTATCCCGTGGAACGAGTTTCCTACTAGGGAATATCGCAATAAGAAGGCGAGGACCGATTGTAGAGCGTCAAGGAAGATATAACAGGCGGACGGTCATGGGAAATATAATGGGAAATATAATGGAAGCGGAAGCTGTTTGTGTCTGATATTTACGAGCTAGACATGTTGTGTCGTCTTTCACCAAAGAAACGCGTATAATAAAGATTCCCTTCAACTTTAACTAACAAATAAGAACAGTATATACTCACAGTGCTGGCCAAAGAACTGGCCTTTCCCATATCGATATATTCTCAGCCTAGGATTCAACCCCAGCACGTCCCCTCCCCACAGCTTTTGAAGTGCATCTGCGTGTAGTATCCCGTCGTTTGGACTACTGCTACTGGACCCCGTGACCAGGGTTTTCAGGGCAGTACCACTCCATAGCGCTTCCGCGAACTGAGGATCATCCACCTGAAATCGATCGTTGACCCTCAGAGCCTCGTCTTTCTTAGGTTGGCCTGGAGTGGTGATGAGGGGTAAAGAACAGAGAAAAGACACATAGTTCCTGCATAAGGTAGAAGTGAGAAGATTACGGACGACAACGATTTGGTCTTCAAGAATGGTCTCCAACGATAGATCTTCCGAAGGTATCAGCGGCTGAAGTGGAGGCCAGTTTGGGGGCGGCTCCTGTACGATAGCCTTGCGCTTCGCAGGAGCCGCGAGCTTCTTCGAGGTCTTTGAAGGCATTTAACTGTTATTGACAGAATTTTTGGTGAGGCCAAGTTCAGTCCCTCAACGACAAAGAAGAGTATCTAATCTACTCAGTTGAAATGAGCTCAGGCCAGCAGCAGATCTAGGCAGAGATCGTGCGTCGGGCAATCCAGCTCCTAAACGGGTGCAAGAAGATGGAGGTGGAGACAGAGATGTGGTATTTATACATATACTGGCTTGTTCAACAATTGTTGGACGGTTGTGTATGTGGATGCGGCTCTACCTCGGGTCGATCCAATACCGTATCCTCGTGATTTAATTAGCGCCTCTTTCACCGAACGATCATCAACACTTGTAGAACCCCAGTTGACAAACACGATTGCCGTTCATGTGTTGAATCTTGCTTCACTTGAGACCGATTTCTCTCTTCTCTGAAAATTCTGGTATACGACCATATGTGCTTTTCCGGAGACGCACATCATTGCGGAAGCTAAAAGGGAAGTCGCGCCGGCAGCGCATGAGCTTGCAATTGGGTAGGAGCGCCTTGGCACCTGCAGGTTGTGCAGTCTTGACTAAAGTAGCCATGGAGAGAAACCAGCAGAACGGCGTGCACATACTTCCCAAGTACAATGATTCATCGCAGAGCCCACCAAGCGAAAGGCAAGTACAGCCGCAGACCGCCACTAGAACACCTTCCAAGCGGACGAAGTTCGAGAGATACCTAGCAAGAGAAGGAGTGCGAGCGCAGAATGTCAAGAAAGCCCTTGAAGCCTTGCATCCCGAAGACGTTGAAATCAACAAGATTATTGAAGAAATGTCTTCACCACCTTGTGACGACGTGGTTGCACCTGAAGATGAATATGGCTTCCGAGATACATCACATGCTCCGGACCTCGCACATTATCAGAAGTTTATATCTACCCCCAAGACTACTCGATCAATGACCCAATCCTCACTTGGAAACCAGACTCAAGGCGACGCGGACGACGATCCTAATACCGATGGGGCGCTTTCTATGGCGGAATCAGACATCCCCCGGATATCGGCTTTTGCGAAGCTCGAGTTCGATGATGGCGAATTTTACATGAACACATATTCTGTTGAATTAGGTCGCGACCTGAGCTCTGCTCGGCAGGCAGTCCAGGACGCAGAAGAGCCGGCGGAGAACACACGGTCTAAGAGAAGGAAGAGAAGTGCAGGTAGTGGGCCCCCTTCACGTCCACCACGTAAGGTGAAACGGAAGCATGGTCGGCATCATCCAAGCAGTGTCGTCAGCGAGAACGGAGGCGTTATCGCTGTGGATCGTTCAGACTCCGAATCAGTCGATGGACATATCGTGAAGAAGACAAAGTCCACCAGCTCCTCGTCATTGCAAATGTCTCGGAAAGGTTCGATGCTTTTCGCCCCACAAGCGACCGACTACCAAGCTTTGGCCATGGCATCCTTATTGGGTTCTGTTGCTTTCCGTCAATTCGCCGGATCTAACCTTCCGATACCAGCTCCAGAGGCATGCCCCTTGATCCCTATCCACCCGCCGGTCTCAGGGCAGACGCAGACGGACGAGAGTCGACGTTCCTCAGGAGAGGGTGCTATTGAGGACGCAGTGGGAAGCTACAAGGCGATTTCACGCAAGCACGTCAGGATCGCCTTCTGCTTCGAGAAACATTATTTCCAAATCCATATACTTGGTCGAAACGGAGCTTATGTTGACGATGAATTTTGTGCTGCCGGCGACGTTCGTCCGCTTATGAATGGAAGCTCGATCCAAATAGGCGGTGTGAGTGTCAAATTTCAATTGCCCGACGTCGCCCCAGGAGAGACTGGAGCGGAAAGCAATACAAACGCCGATTATACATTCAACAGCAGATCAGGCTATATGGAACGTAGTGGTATGGAGAGTAGCAGTGAAGCTGACAATGAAGACGATGAGCCGGAAGACGCTGAAGAGGAGGCCGAAGAGGAATCAGATAGACCCAGGCGCGCAAGTCGAAAAGCAGCTCAGAAAGCTTCAACCAAGAGAGTGTCAAAGAAGGTTAGCCCTATCAAAGTAAAAGTCAGCAAATCTGGCAAATCTGGAAAACAAGCCCCTCCCAAACCCGAGATGGCACCACCAGTTCAGAAGCGCAAGGGTCCTGGACGACCGCCAAAGAACGGGATCATGTCCAAAAGGGAACAAGCTATACTTGCAAGGCAGGCAAGAGAACAAGCCAAGGCAGCTGTCCAAAAAGGCACAAACGGTGAATCAGCACAGCCGAAAGAAAAGGCTAGCCCTGAGGCCAATCTTGAAGACTCCTCTACGCAGCCGAATGGCAAGAGGAAGTACACCAAGCGAAAGAGTAAAGTCGAGCTTATGCAAGAGCAACAAGGCACTCGGGAGAGCACAGAGCATACCGATTCCGTTGCGCCCGAACAGATCGCACCGTCCAAATCTGCGAAGGAGAAGAAGCCACCAAAACCACCGAGATCGCCATCACCGGTGATTGATAGGAACTCTTTGACAGACGAGCAGCTAGCCAAACCAACTGCTTCGTATGTGGTGCTTATCCACGAGGCGCTCACGGAGCACGCTGAACAAGGCAAGGGACCAATGTCTCTTCACCAGATATACAGCTCCATTGCGAGAAAGTACCCCTACTTCAAATTCATCGTCACCACTGTGGGCTGGCAGAGTAGCATCCGTCATAATCTTCTGCAGCATGAGGCTTTTGAAAAGATCGAGCGCGAGGGCAAAGGCTGGATGTGGGGACTCAAAGCAGGGGTGTCCATCGAGAAGGAGAAGAAACGGAGAACCACACCACCGCAATCCCATCCTCAATACTACCCACCGCCTCACATGATGCAGCACCCATTTCCCTACTACCCAGGTATGCCGCCACCGCCGAACGGATACATGCTTTATCCGCAATACGGACCACCACATGGCGTGCATCCAGGTATGCGTCCGCCTCCTAGCTACCCATCAGGGCCATTCCCTCCTCCGCACAGGGCACTTGGACAACCTCTCCCAATCATCAACGCCGCAGCCGACACCTCGTCCTCATACCAATCTCCCTACGCCCCATCTCAAAAGCCCAACCCACCTCCCCCAGCATCAGAAGCGCCAATCTCAAACGGAGCCTACCCCAAAGAACCTTCCCAGCCGCAGCAGGCTCCCACCGCTTCCCCCATAGCAGCACCCAACCCCCAACCCCCCGCCACCATCTCAACCGAGAAGCAACATAAACTCGACCACTTCCGCGCCGCGGTCATGCAGTCCATGCCCGACAAGACCTTCGGCGAACACCTCCTCTCCTCCGCCATCGCCCGCTCCCTCGGCGCACAGACGCACTCCACCCTCCCCGGCCACGGCGCGAACCTCCCTGAGCACCCGCAGGAGCTGTTCATCATGCAGACGGTGCGCAAGATCCTGGACGAGGCGCCGAAGAAGGCGCAGATGACTGAGAAAGGTGGGGATAACGGTGGGGGTTTGGGGCCTGGTGAGGCGGGAGGGAAAGTTGGGGAGGGGGCAGTGGAGAAGGGGGGAGAGGAGGAAGTGAAGCGCGAGGGAGAGGGAGATGCTATGGAGGATGCTGCTCCGCCCGCGGAGAGTGCAAGCGTGCAACCGAACGGCGTTGGCGAAGAGGCTGCGACGACGGAGTCTGGCATGGCCGTCACGGCTGGAGTGGACAACGATGCTGCAACGCCCGCCGATAGCACACCTCGAGAGCCGCAAACAGCCACAGGGAGCGAGGCCTGATGGTGCAGAAGCAGTGAGTACGCGGTTTCAAAGCACGTTTACATATTTTGGAATTGGGATTTCAGTGGCATGCTCAAGCAACTGCGCGCATGCTTTCGATGATTTCACGTTTCCACGCATCATACCGAGAGCTAGGTCGTCTCCAGATAGCTTTGTACTTGTGACAGCTGGCTTTCTGATAAAAACAAATCAAAAAGACGTTCCCCATCTTGGCTAAAAAGTGCTTACATGCGTGCGCCTTGGAAGTGCACCCTGAAGTAAACGCCTTACACCATTCGTAGGGGTTTAATTTAAGTACGCCTTCCTGCAAACCGTATGTCATCTAGTGCGTGCGATTCTCGAGGGCGTTTAAAGTTTCATAGAGGTAGAGGTTTGGATCAACCGTAACAGGGGGAAGGCAAAGCCGCGCGGAGATCTCCGTTGAATCTAAATGGGCATTTCCATCTCCGCCTGCAGCTTCCGTAGTTCCGCCTCCTCGTCGTCTTCCTCGACCGGCGCCGGCGCTCTCGTCTTTCCTTTCACTACTCACACAGCAAGTCAGCACCATATCTCCTACATAACCTCAATTCCCCTCTACTCTGCTATTCCCTCCTCCCCCTCCTTCCACTTTCCAACACCCACTCCCTCATCCCCCCAGCTCCAGATACTCAAGGGATACGAAAAAGACAGAGAACTCACATTCGCCATTGACCCCCGCGGGCAGCGTTCTCTGCAGCTGGTCCTGCGGCACCGTGCCCGTCTTGAGCATCTTCTCGTCCAGGTTCTCCTGCTCCAGGGCTGCGAGGTCGGCTTCCAGCTCGTCCTCGTCGATGGGTTCGGTGATGGGCATGCTGGTGATTGCGTTGCCGATTTCTTGGGTGAGTTCGTGCTGCTCGCGGAGTTGTTCCCTGGTGCCGGCGTGCGATGTCAGTGATGCTATGCTGGATAGAGGATTCGGGGGAAAATATGAGAGTAGGGCGGAGTGGATGGGGATGGAGAGGGAAGTGCAAGGGCGGAGGAAAGGGGGAGCAGGGAAAGGGGAAAGGGGGGAGCGGACATTGTAACATCGACGTCCTCCATTGTCATCTTGCCATGGATCTGCTTCATCGCCGCGCCGGCGTTCTTCATCGCAACAAGGGTTTCTTGGTTGATGTTCGCGGATTCGATGGAGTAGATCTGCTGCTCGAGCATCGAGATCTGGCCGTTTGTTTGCTCGAGGGAATGCTCGTGCTGTTTTTTGCGCTTGAGTGCGTTTTTGGCCACTGTCCTCGTTCAGGAGCGTCAGCAAGATCGACTCCCCGTAACACATTCCTTATACTCCGGTCGCGCCTGACAATCACCAAGCATCGTGCTTGCCCTTGCGCGAGCTGCACTAGGCTTGGGGCAGGTATGGGATAGCATACCAGTCTTGTTGGTTGAGACATTATCCCTGGCAACCTTATCCTGCTGCGCCATCTGGTTTTCGAGGTGCTTTTCGCGTTTCTGTAGCATGTCGAGCTGCTGCCGTAGGTCGAGGATGGCTTTCTTGGGGGCATCTTTCCGCTTTTGGGCTGTTTGCCCGCCGAACCATGAGCCCCACATGTTGGGCGTTGCGGGTGGTGAGGAGAGGAATTTTCGCAGAAATGGCCTGTTCGTAGCTCCCGGAAACGGTTCAGGAGAAGAGGGTAAAGGAGATCGGATGGAGCGTTTCCTCGCTAGGGAGGACTTCAGCGTGGGCGATATCGCCCACGTGCCCCACGGCTAAGATGTGCTATCGTTCCTGTTTTGAATCTCTTTTTCGCAGCTCCAGGTGGCGTAGACTCGGGAGGATGCAAAGGTCGCCTTGGTATAGGTGATCGTAGGATGGAGAAAATGGGTGCCTTGATAGCAACTATCTCGTTGATACGAAAGAGGCTCAGAAGTCATGAAGCCTATGTCATCTGCCGGCGCTAGTAAAAACAAGCTTTCCAGTCACGTGCAAGGGCTCAAACCGGCCGAGATATCATCCCTATAGCTACTCGTACATGTTGACAGCTCTGCCCTCGACGATGTAACCTCGTACCTGAGAAGTGAAAGCATGAAGAAGCCCGAGAGATTCCATACTGGCGCGTCAATTGCATGAAGGATGAACCACGGCCCCCTCCCTTCCCGCCTCGCCTTCATCTCCGACCTACCTAGTCTTCCCCAGGGCACCAAAGTCCGCTTCTTAGGCTGCGTAACGAGCTACACCCTCTCCACGGGGACCCTGAATCTTCAACATGCGTATCCACCTCTTCCGTATCGTTGTGCCACGGTGCACGTCGATGCCAATCTGCTGCTGGAGAATATGAAGAGCACTGATACAAAAATTGGGGAATGGGTCAATGTTATTGGGTATATTGAGTGGGGAGCGAGCAAGGCTCAGGGAGCCAAAAACCTAGAGGAAGGAAACGGAATAAGGAAGAGGAAGCCGAGGGCGGAGGATGTGGTCCAGCAAGGTGTTGAGGTCAAGGTGCAGGCCGTGATGCTATGGTCAGCAGGCGCAATCAAGCTTGGGGAATACGAGAAGCACTTGGAGGACAGGAAGCGCATTGAATTGGAGAATGCAGCTGAAGCTAAATAGCTGGCTGGTAGTTTCTAAAGATTGCCATAAATTCCATATTGGCCGTCTAAAGTAAAGGTAGGCGCCCAATGCGCCTTCATTAAACGTCGACCAAGGCTTTATGCACACGGCGGTCGGTGAACGAAGGCTAGCAGAGTAAACAAAGATCGCAGATTCGTCAAGGCTGGGGCTGTAGTGGTCGGTTATACAGCTGCCCTCAAAAGGCCTTCTCCGGCCTTGTTCCATATAGTGTTCGTATGTACACCTATCGCTCCGCCCGTCAAATGTTCGAAATGAACCCTACTATCGCAAGTCGTAATCCCGTTGTGGGATGCGTAAGCCCATCAACTAGCATGCATCAGTGACACCGTCCTTCTGAAACTGGTATGTGTGGAGCTACCTCCTCTGGCCTGCCATGATTTGTTGACCGTTCATCGCCATCCCGTATGGATTGGCGTGATTATTGAATTCTTGTTGTTGCTGGAAGTAGCCGCTTAAACCCTGCGCTTGCGAGACCGGACATTCTTTGTGTTGTATGAGTATCGACTTCAACTGTACGATTTCCTCCCGCATTTGGGCCACCTGCGCATTCAAGGAGTCGTTCTCGCTGCTGAACAGCTCAACCTTAGCTTGCAGATTTTTGAGCCATTGCTTCTTTCGTTGTCGGCATTTGAGAGCCGCCACCCTGGAAAATATATTAGCAACCTGGAGGTACTTGGGGTCGTCGAGCCTCTGTACCTGTTTCTCTCGAGGAAATTCTTTCTCTTCTCTTCGTCCGTCATCTTTCTACCATTCTCGTGGTACTGGTCTTCCTTCATGTCTTGTTCTTCGTCGGATTCCATGCCCATCCCGTCCATATCTGGTTGCGCAATGGCACTGTTGTTCTTCGCCTTCTTTGCAGCAGGCTGCTTCAACGGTGTATCCTCCGCTTTCCTCCGCCCATTGGTTGCCGCTGCGCCCTTACCCGCTGAGGTACGCTTGTTCTTGGAGCGTGTAGTTGGCTTCGACTGGTCACCACTGTCCTCAGCGCTCAACTCGCTTTGACCACGCGCGGATCCGGATAGACTGCCACCACCTATTGAGCCGTTGGGATTGCGCGCACCTCTCCTGTTGAGGTTCGGTGACATCTCGTGTGACTGCGACTGGCTGTTCGTAATGGAAGTCGGAGGATTCGGTATCGCAAATTGATTATTCGCTTGCGCCCCGTTCCCAGCCTGAGCAAGTAAGAACAGACCGTTAGCAGCATCGTGTTGGTTGAAATCCTGGGTTTGACCCGCCTGGCTCATGGCGGCAACTGGCGCTGTCCTCTGCTGTGGGTTATTTCCATTGGTCTGGCCTTGCTGGACTGGATCCTTCCTCGCTGCTGCTGCGCTCATCGCGGTTCTGTGGAAGTCCAATGTGGTCGGCGTTGCGCCGCCACTTTGTAGTGATGAGTATATGGCCTGAGTGTTTGGCGAAGCTGCTGGAAACATAGACCCTCCGCCACCAGGAGTCAAGCCAGTCCTTAACGATGATTCCTGCGGTGTGAAGCCGCCTCTTATCGCACCATCAAAGTAGCCTTCTCCGATCGACGAGCCGACTGGCCCACCCAGCATCGCCGGACTCAAAGGGCCCGACCGCAAGCTTGCCCAGTTATTCGGAGTTCCGCCGATCAGCGGCGCAGGGGAAGTTAAAGCCGCAACTGGTGGTAAGAGTGACTGGGAGTTGTTGCCCGGTGCCTCTGATGATGGTACCCGAAACGATTGCTCAAAAGGATTGGGCTCCTCTAAGAATCGAGTATTATTGTGGGAGGAGAAATAGTCCGAGGAGTCGTTTTGTTGAATAGGCCTTGGTGGAGGTGCAAGAGGTTCATTGGAGACAAGTTTATCTTTGGTCTCTTCAGGAGGGTCTTTGACAGCTGTGAGAGGGTCTAGTGCTGTGTCAGCGACGACAACAATCGCGTAGGCAACGAACTCTGACCTGATCGCGGCGGGGTTGTATGACCGTTCCGTCTTGATTGGTTATCTATACCTGGTGATGCTCAGTATTGACGACTGGGACCTCGAAAATGTAGAGTGCGGTGTTTGCAAGCCAGAGAGCGCTTCGCCACCGTGATGTCGGTCAATGAAGATGGCGTGATGTGACGAACCTTTCTCGTCCTTGACAGTGATGCCACTGTCGTTGTCCATTTGCCAATGCGCTGCGACAAAGGATCGGGCGACGGGGAGGTGCGACTTGGGTGTTCGGAGGACCCGGTGGTGATGACGACACCCAGCGTCTACTCGAAGGGTGGTCGCGAGGCAACTCTAATTGGACCTCAGCCGCGGGCTGGCATCAAGCGTGGACCCGTTAGCGCAGTGAAACGCCTACTGGCAAGGTTTGGGGATGGTTATCCGTCTGGGGAGGATGATCGAGTCTGGCTGGCTTGGATCAGCAACAATGATGAAATGGGAGGCGAGGTGACGTTTTCCTTGAGGGGGGCGCTAGTCTTACCGCAGTGCTCTGCTTACATAACTGCCAAGATTAGATTGAGCATTAGCATTACCCGAAGATCCCCGCCCAACTTAGGGTTGTAGTACATGATACTTTAGGAACCTCGAATCTTCGAAGAAAGGGGCTTATATTGTCTACATCACTACATACATTATATATATACACTATACCAGAGTATCCCATACGTTGATACTGTTGGGTGCTATAAGCCACTTAGGGAGCCTCTTTGAAAACTCTTGAACAGAGTATGTCCCTGGAATTGCTCAACGATTCGACGGTTCGACATTGGTCCATTTGTGGTTCTTGGAGCCCATCGCTGTTTCGTCATTATGTCTCTCTAGGTCGCGAAGCAGTCGGATCATGATTTAGCTAGGCATCGCTGCCTGATCGGATTTGCTTCACATTTTGCAAGATGAATTGGACACATCAATAGCTTGAGAGCGCAGCACGAGGATGGTGCAGATGAAGATCCCTGTGCAGTGCATACAAGCTTTCAACTCTAATGCCGCATCGAGAACGCTTATACAGCTCAGGCCCTTGCTCTATGGGAACGCCCAAACACCGTCGTAGCCAATATGCCAGATGCCAGAAGAAGGGGGTATCATATGCTTGGTATTGTAACATCCAGGGAACCGTTTGACCGGTTAATTATGCCCACCAGTGCAGAGGTCCATCATCGAAGCGTCCGTTAGCGATGAGCTACGTGTACCAGGCTCATTAGTAGAAGGCAACCTACAAGGTACTTGCCCTGCCGCAGTTGAGAAGAACCTGCTATCCTTTGATTTACCATTTGGCTGGAATTCGTCAACATTGCCATCGACCTGCGGTGAGCTCTTCACTCCGCCCTCCGCGCCGTCAACCTTCTCCTTCTCATGTCCGCTCTTCTTGTCGCCCCTGAACTTTACCAATCTGTTCTTCTTCGAGTTCCTCGGGCTTTTCTTCCCATGACTGGGAGGTTCTGTAGCTTTCTTCCTCTTGTCGACATTCAATCTTTTGTCTTCTTCTATGAAGCGGCTCATCTTTCGATCTTCGACAGCTTTTCTTGCGCGATCAACGCTCTCGAATGCACCCTGCGAATCCATTTTACGCTTCACGCGCTTTACCTTGATGCGACCTATGAGCCCGGACGAGCGTACCATGTCCTCCTCCTTCTTCATCTGCCGAAGTACTCTCCATGCTGTGTCAACCCTTTGTTCGTCTTCTTGGCGCTGCTGCACATCCAGTGCTTCGAGATCTTGGCGACCCTGGATGACTCGCGAACGACGGATGAATGTGATGGGCTGTCTATTCTTGAAGATCTCCTTATGCACCCCCTTGAGCGTATATCCTACAGGCCCAAAGATAGCTGCAAAATCCTTAAGCACGAAACCACCAATGCCCTTGCCGAGACCTTGGACAAAGCCGAGCATTCCATTTTCTTTGGCGCCGTTGTAAGGTTGTAGTACTAGACCTGTGACACCGTCATAAACACCAAGTGTGAACTCCTCACCAGCGGCGCGAAGACCGGAATGGAACCCTGTGATGCGGATGGGGGTCCGGACGGTGGTATCACCATACAGCCGAGGAGCGTTGTGGAAGCCTTGGGCGATAGCTAGAGAGAGCTCCATCGGTGCTATGAAACCATTTAGCTTTGGGAGACGTCAGAAAATAATCACCAGGGTATGAAGACAAACCTCTGGCAAGAGCTTCGCCTGACTTGGCGAAACTAGTTCCTAGATCTTCCACAAGCGCTTGTGCAAGGTGATCCCCTGAACCTACACCAGACATCATGTCTGCCTCGTCGGTGTCGAGCATATTGTTTGGCACTGGTCCAACGATATGTCCCTTGCACAACACATTGGACGACTCGTGGGCATCATGTCTGTTAGTACCTGAGATACGCGACTCTGGCGACCCGGGGCCTTCTTCACCCTTCCTGCGCTTCTCCTCTCGTTCCTTCTCGAGCTTCTCATGCTTTTTGATGCTCTTTGCCCATCTCACAGGCACTCCGCCGACACCTTTGACAAAACCACCAGCCCTAAATAAGTGTCGGAGTCAGCATTCCTCCTTTCAGTCCATGCAATTAGCAGAGGTGCATGCTTTTGGAGCGAATACTGCTGAGACATGTTTCAAGCACCTTGAAACACTCAGAAAGGGGCAAGAGATGCTCAGAAATCTACTTACGTGCTTGCTAAAGCAGCGCCGGCACCAGTCAAGGGCTCACCGGGCCCCTCGAAGTCGCTCCAGTCGTAGTGCCTAATGAGTCTCAGGTCTTGCCATCGGAATGTCTTCTTGTCAATGAAAAGCTGCGCGGCAAGCGCAGAAAGGCGCAATCTCGTGTCCTTGAAAAACCAAACAGCGACACGATCGGGGAACACCGTGCAGCGCATCGAAACTTCTCCATGGAGGGGTAAGTGGCGGTGGAAAGAGTCCACCGCATTCTTTGCACCGTCACCTTCCTTCGCTATGGACTTCGCGATCCTCTCCGCACTGGCTTTGGCTTCTGGCGACAGACATTGCTTGATGCCCTCCGCCAAAGCATCTACACCGAGATTCTTATATGGTACCGCGTCATGAGCACCAGCGCCTGCCCTGGCCACCATTGATCCCCAGAATGGTTGGTCGCCGAAAAAAGGAACGATCATTGTCGGCTTTCCACACTTCAGCCCGATCGCAGTAGTACCGGCACCGCCATGATGAACGACAGCGCTGACTCGTGGAAACAGCCAGTCGTGTGGTGTGTTCTCCAACATGTAGATATTCTCTGGTATATCGTCTTCGCCACCTAATCCACCCCAACCCTTGCTCACCAAAGCGCGAACTCCAGCCTGCTTGACTGCTTCGAAGATGAGGTTAGTGAAATGATCCGGATCGTCGACCACAATGCTACCGAAACCGATATACACCGGAGGCTCGCCTGCGTCGAGGAAAGCGCTTAGACTCTCCGGCGGCTTGAAAGATGATGCCAGGTCAAGGAACACAAACCCCGCGATGTCAATCTCAGGACCCCAGTCAGACGGCTTTGGAATTAATCCCGGAGACCAACAGTAACTGTACGGCACCTTCAGGCGAAACAGCTGGCCCGGTGCCCAGAGTGTGGAAACGGGCTCCAGGCCAAGGGTCTTAACACGAAAGCGGTTTACCAGGTCGCCGAGGCCTTGCCAGGTCATCATTTCAACCAAAGGATATGACATGAAGTTCGTGTAATTCGTATCAACGTTGGTGGACTTGATATTAGCCAAAGGGTGGGGAAATTGCTGTGTAGGAGAATAAGGGAATGTAAACATTAGATGCAAAGGTATACCCAAGGCCTCCGCACAATGTACATGGGCGAAAGAAGGAGGATTGGCGATGATAGCATCCGCTACGAAGGGTGTTCTGTCCATCATCATTCTCTTGTTAGACACGTTGGTCTCGTCATCCGTGACATTGACGCAGGCTCGCCAGAAACCTTGGAACATCTCGAACATGGCGTCTCGCCTGCGACCGATTTCTCCAGTCTTCACTGTAGAGACTGACGGTATCAGGCCTGGATTCTTGACCATGAACGCCATTAGGTCTGCTGGGTCACCTCCGACGGAGAAGAACTCCAAGCCTGAGTCCTCTTCGACGAATTTTTTGAAAGCAGGGTGTGTCGCAATACGAACTCGGTGTCCATAGTCTTCTTTCAACAACTTTCCTATTTTTAGGAATGGCTGTATATCTCCTCGGCTTCCTATGACCATGATGACAACATTGAGTATTGGTGTCGACGAGAAGTCCTCTATACCAGTAGCACCTAGCGAGGTTGATACCTTGCTTACAAGGTCGGGTCTACGAAGGCCAGTGTCAGGAGAAGTTGTCTTTGCGAGCTCGTTCGTCGGCGGAGGGCGATGGCGTTTGGGGGCCAGATGGTGATGCAACGAAGCGCCAAGTGCCTTTGCCAAATAGCCACGGTTCGATGTTTCATTGACGCTAATGTCCAGTCGACCGCTGGTTCTATCAACCTTGCCCTTTGTTTGAAAGTTGTCATTGCCCACTGAAAACCTGTCGTAGGGGTTCGCATCCGAAGCTCGAGTCTTTGACCGAGCTGTCCCAGATGATCCTTTCACCTTTCCTGTTAGAATATGCTTATCTATCAACGAGGGTCTTGCTCCCGGATTGGTTTCTTTGTCTTGGTACTTGGAGGAGGATAGCGCTGGGGTTGCTAGGTCGGGTTTGGTGTCAACACTCGTTGGACACGTTGTTGGCGAGGATCTAGCAGATTCGGTGCTGTGCCGAGGGAATGGGAAGTCGAGAGGTGGTGGAATCGGCTGGATATTTGTACCATGCTGCTGCGTGGTAGTATCGGCGTCCATGCTGACAACTGTAATTGAGAGTTTGGACTGAGTAAAATGATGATTCGTCGCTGTAGGAATGAAAAGAATACGATAGACAATGATAGGGCACTGCGGTTTACGGATTTAGAAAACAGGGGCTTGATCAAAGGAAAGAAATTCGCAAGGAAGGTGCGAACTTGATTGGGAGAACAGCATATCAAGGAACTGAGACGTGATACAGCATTGCAGGCTTCACACAAGACTCGGTCATGAGCCAGACTTCAATCACTTTGAAACTGAGATAAAGGGAATCCATAGATACGGGGAGGTCATACATCATGAGGGTTAATTGATATGATATCAATTTGTGTACGGAGCTCGACCTCATAAGTCCTGGTCGTGCCAAGACCTGGCCGATAGGTGACGTTCAGGGACTTCGGGGTGCTAGGTGCCCCAGAGTCCGCAAGCCGAGTCGCCTGGGCGACAACCTTCAGGTGGTCCTTCGGGTAGCCTCCAGCTAATTACACTAGTGGCGCTACTAGCGTCAACCAGGACTTTTACTATAGACCTCCGTACTTACTTTAGACTTCGAGGCAGCGAGATGATTCGCTACGGATATCAATTTCCGGCAGGCACGGAACGACGGGAGCGCGGAGCACTAGCAAAAGCTAGACCTCTTGTTGCTAGCTGCAGAGAACGCTCCGCCAAGCCAGCAAGAAGGAATGACATCACATGTGACGCACACCGCTGGTGGTGGTGGTGCTGGTGAGTTTGGCCGCCTTGCAACCAGTCGGTATTACTGTGGACAAAGGAATCTGACGAAGCCCGTTGCCATCGGGCAATTGTGTTGACGGCTTTACGATGGGCTGGGACAATGGAGGACGCAAACCGTAAAAGCATATTGCTAGCCTTTGGTCATATAATCCATACGGTAGGAAAGTGCAAAGGCGACATTTGTTATGTATTTTGACTCGAATAACCCTTGAGAATTGTACCATGCCACCGGGAGAGATGAACAGCATTATCCACAATATCTTACAGCAACCCTGCCAGCCTCAACTTCTCCGAATCACCACCGGCGTCCCTGACCACCTTCTCGACCGCCAGACTCAGCCTCCTCCTCTTCTCATGAGCCTCCAAATCCCGCCTTGCTTTCGTCTTCGAGCTTCCACTTGGCGCCACACCAGTGAGAATCTTTTGGCTGTCATGGGGTGTGAAATTCACAAAGCCCAATGAGCCGGCGGATTTGGCCGTTCTCAAAGCGGGTGCTGAGCCCTTGCGCCGATGAGTCTTAAAGCGTTGACGTGCTTTGGAGGGAGACTTGGCAGAGGGTGGTGGTGGAGGTGACGGGCATGCGGAGGATGCTCGCGATGAAGGAGTGCTGGCCCTTATGGTACTCTCTTCCTTTGGTGGAGGTGGAAAGTGGACGTCGTTAGCGGCCATCGGGAAAGGGTCCATGGGCGTCCTGAGATAATCCAATGAAGCATCTTCGGCGGTGAATTGGCCATATGGATCGATTATCAGGCCGTGTGACGAGAAATCTGAGTCGTTTCGGGCCAGCGTTGGTGTCGATTGCGCGGCGCTGAAGTTGTCGTAACAAGCGCCAGACGACTCAGGCATGTTTTGAGACCAGTCGGGCTGAACCTCTCGAGGCGAGATTGTGAAGTCAAAGTCGTCAACGTCAGTTATAGGATGCGGCCATGAGGGTGACCTTAGATGATTTGATGCAGGATGAGAAGCAGCCGCATAGTCTACCGGATGTTGCTGATCAAAACAGCTTGGCGATGGCAGAGGACTTGGTATAGCCCTCTGTGTCCCAGCGAAGGCCTGCGCTGCTTTAGAAGCTTGATCGAAGCTTTGCTGCCGGTGATGGTGCTGATGACTCGAGGTCGAGCCCTTGTTGGAGAAGGTAGCGGATGGCGGAGGTGACAGAGGGAGGTTGCCCGTGGGCGTCTGCAGACTAATCTGCTCGAAGCGCTGGGTCCATTCTTGATATGAGGGCGTTTCGTGGCGGTAGTAGTACGATGGACGCATCATGTTGGGTGACTCGCTCGTAGTAGTAGCGGCGGGCTTCGCTATGCGCTGATTTCGGCTTCGTAGGGTTTCCGGCGTGAACTTTGCTTTGCGCCGTAGGGGCAAAGCTGGGGCGCTTGCGAGCGATGACGATTGTGCTGCAGGAGCCTGATATGGCAATTTCCCCTCTAGATTGAGGAGCTCCAAGCCTGATATCGCTGCCGAAGGTTTATCGAAGTACAAAGATCTATGGTGTCGTCGCGAGAGTAATGGGTCGCTAGAATAAGCAGGCGAGAACGAGCTGTACGAAGAGCTGTGCAAGCGTCTAGCGTGCGAACGTCCAGAGCCTGACAGCGGCTGAGCCGTAGTGTAGCCGCTACTTGCTGCTGTGTCTTCGTCAAGGCCGAAGTCGAAGCCGCCAAAGTCATAGCTTTCGTTGACATTATCGCTAGAAGAAGACGAATCTTGGCTGATGTATTGATCAAAGAAATCGGTGAAAGGATCTTCCGTGACCTGTGTAGGGGGTTCGACGCCTTTGTTATCGTGTCGGTAAGGCAAATTGAGCGAGTGGTAGGTAAGCATGGTTTCTGTCCGCATGCGGCTGTGCTCGCAGGATTCGCAGGTTAACGCGCGAAGCGCAGCAGAGTTCAGATCTTGAATTTTGTGATCGGAGTCAGATAATAAGCAACAGTCCTTAGGATTTCGAAAATAAACACTTGAGGCAGATGCATACATTTTATGTTCTCTGGCGCTCTCCCAGCCCCAGCGATTGGCGTAGCATTCGCAGGGTCGATGGAATGCAAGACACTTGCGAGACCTGATTGGCTAGATTACGGAGAGCATCAGGAGAGGCATTTCAAAATGCTGCATGCGGTGGTTGAACTGACGACTGTCGAGGAATGCAAACACGTGATTACCCGAATGGCACCACTCTCAAGGCTTTGCCAAACATATCAAAGGAAAGCACGAGCACGAGCACATCACAAAGAAATACTTCTCGCACACGGCAGTGGTCTGATTGGCTTAGCCAGTGTGAATATGAGAGATCAGTGATCGGCGATATGAGAGCAACGAAATTGACCTTACCATCTCTGGAGCATGGCACAGGCATGCCATATCATCAAGCATGGATAAGAACAAGATTAGAGCAGACCCACCTTTGGAGACTGAGTGCATTGCGGTGCTGTTGCGAGCGGAAGCTGCCTTGGAGTCCTGTCAGGATTTGTCTCTTCAGATTACTAACCCTCACGTTGCAGACGTAATGGATCAAGTCCAAGAACGTGCTGGATAAGAGGGTGCGACACAATGGGTTGCTGGGCATCATTCACTCACGTCGAAACGTCGTGTAATGTAGTCGAGGCTCTCAATATTTGAACTCAGACGTCAAAATTTTGGACGTCGGGCATGCGACCCAACCCGCCGCCTCCAGTGCCTTTGATGCTTTGACTGAGACCTTTGCCTTCAATCCCCACCTGTGGTTCCTCATGTACTCCACCCGCGCTACGATCAATAACGTGCTTTCGTAACAATGATAATATCTCACTATTCTTCCATCTTTGTGGGACCGGACGATGCGAAGGTTTGAATGCGCCAATTGTTTGTGCCCACTCACCACTCCTTGGTGCACCTTGTCTCCATTGATCTGTCTCGGACTTGTCCATGACTTTTCCTTGAGCAACCGGAGTAGAAAGGTCTGGACCGCTGCCTTCAGCTGTTTCGAGTGATGTCTGTGATGGTTCTTGGGTGGCCCAATAATAAATGTCCCAGTCATTTTCGTCAAGGAAAAGATCGTATTGTTCAAGTTGTTTGGGGGTCATGTGAGCGAGATTGTTATCGGCAAAGGTGGAGAGGAGAAGATCACTCTCAAGAGTTCCCCTCTTGCGACTCTGATCTGCGGTGGCATGACTGTGTCAGTAGAATCGTCCCAACACGATTAGTAATGTGCAAATAGTTGAACAGACATAACAACCTAGCGCGCATGGTATTGCCATCCTCGCCAGTCCGCCTCAATGGCTCCACCTTGAACTTGGCACCTTCCATCTCTCCGACATCGAGTTCAGCATTCACGCCCTCCTGGGGTGCACCCTGTTGCGTTCCACCAGTCATACGCTCCGTGTTCTCAGGAACTGAGTCCTTTGGCGTAAAGTCTGGGTCGACGGAGCTGAGCAGCTCTGGTGGAGGCTTGTCCGCGCCAACACTTGGCATCTCGTTTGCAATGGTCGAGTTTGTGTTCGTCAAATGGGGTCCATCCGACTTGGATTTCTGCGTTTTCTCCCAGTCCGCCGCATTGTCGTGTGGACGAGGTGCAGCTGCGAGTTGGCGGGGTAGGGAGGTGCACAGAGGTCTGCGACCAGCAATTGAGGTTCCATAGGAACGGCACACGGTCCTGAACAGTGACATGTCGAAGTAACCTGGGATATTTTACAGGAAGAAGGAGATATGATCTGGGCTGCAGTGAGAGAAGGAGCGCCCGAGTAGCGCTTGCTGACATCAATGATGAAGGCTTCGATTTGGCGCACGGCACTTTGGTCCGGAAATCTTCGCCTCGGCACAGTTCTTGCCTTTAGCGCTTTCACAACGATTGTCGCCCCTTGGCCTTATTTTTAGATCCCCGACCCCAACTTCTGGCAAGATGCTTTTGATCAACTTTCGCATTTCTTGATTTATTACTATCAAAATCTCACGTTTGATAGAGTAAACTTTGCGCTTTTACTAGCATATCTTTGATAGAGTTTGAATCAACATTGAAAAAGTTATTTGATTGCAAAGTTTTTGTATTTTAGAGTGTGTTTCAAAATTAAAGATCGACTTGAACTTCTTAAAGTACTAGTATATGTTAACGAACTTTGTAGTTTCTATAGCTCTAGCAATTCTTGATCAAAACTTATAAGCAAAGCAATTTTAGAAAGTGCAAAGTTCACTCTATCAAACGTAAGATTTTAATAGTGATAAATCAAGAAATGCGAAAGTTAATCAAAAGCATCTTGCCAGAAGTTGAGATCAAGAATCTAAAAATAAGATTAAGGGACAATAATCGTTGTGAAAGCTAATGAGATAAATGAAAGATGGTTGATTTTTCTCGAGGGAAGCCTGCCTAAATACATAGCAATAATTCGCACCTTCCATCTAGTAGATGGACTAGCAATTCCATCCTAATAAGCAATTGTCTACTAAGATCGTAACAACATGCTACCAAAACAAAAAAAAGACTAGCGCCCTCGCTAATATTATACCTAGCAAATAGCTTTAAGTTATCAAGCAATTTTTGTTTCCATAGCGAGATATCTTTTCGCATAGACACTTCATCAAGACAAATTGCGACAAGATATAAATATCATAAAGCGACGTAAAACAATCGAAAAGAATTCTTGATTGCGTGGTAATAATATAATTATTATAGAATTGCGTAAGACCCTTGTGATAGAACTAAACTCTTGATGAGATAATTTAAATAAACGAGACAATAATATTTGTTATAATATCGAAGATTGTGTTGCGATAACAAATTTTCGTAATTAAGATTCTTTTCGCGATCTTAACTAACAACGATTAAGTAATTTTATAATCTTTGTTTCGTAATTCTTTATCAAGTTCATGCAATCATTTAGCTTGATAATGCTTTGTCATTCGTCGTATTTAAAATTATAACCTTTTTATTGTAGTAAATATTGTGCTACTTGTTTGCTATTATAAGTGCGCATTCGTTTGTCAATGATGCATTTCATTTCGTAAAATTTTTATTGCGATATATTGCCTTCAATCTTGATCAAATCTAAATAATTTAATCTAGAACAACTATAAAGATTTGTATCGAAAAAAAAAGATTTTAATTAAATTACAAATACTATCGAATGAATTCTTTATATAGATAATAGTTTTAATAGATAGACGAGACGATCAATTATTTTTTTCATAAGAAAAGAATTGCAACGTTGAGATAAAATCTTCTTGCTTAATTTTTTAAATAGATAATAGTTATAATTGAGACGCAAATAGATCTTGTCATTTAGATTAAATAGCATAGACTAGTGTTTGGCGTCGTAATAAATCTTCGTCTTAACATTGACAAATGCGATTGCGTCAACGATTTCGACGCGAAATTCTAGACGTTTCTTAGACACGTTCGTGATTAAATGATTGTTATAAAATAAAAAAAGTGCTTTCTTAATCTTGAATCTATACACTACCTCGTTAGGGGCGAGATTAATAACAACATTTGAATTGTTATTTAGTTGTAACTATAGAGTAGATAAAGCTTGTCATCACTTAACGTTAAAATAGATAATAATAAGATAACGAATAGCGATTTTCACGATCTAATTAGATTACTTTAATTAATTGTTCGTCTACGAATAATAAACTATACTAATTAGAAATAAGATATCTAGTTAAGAAAAAATTTCTTGTTAAAACTCAAAGATGAATTTCGATTCGCAATCGAAAATAATAACTTGAAATATATTTTAATTCGTCGTTTGCAAACGACTTAAAATGCGTCGTACTTAAACGATTGCGAAGTTTGTAATATAATCAAGAATTAATTGCAAACGACAACTAAACTTATCGATAATAATAAATAGACAATCGTACTTATTAAGTAGTTTAACCACGTAATTCATAGCTATAATGTAAAAAGAATAAAATTTAATAAATATTGACATCAATTTATTGTAGAGACAATAACGTTTAATTTAGTTAACTTAATAAACAAGGCAATGCTCAACATAGATGCGAATCTTATTAAGCGCTTAAGAAATAAAGAGCGTTTCGCAAATTCTTGCGAAGCAACAATAATAATTAAAGTGATAATTATTGTCATAAATCGTCTTAAAGATGTTCTTTTTTATTAACTTAGATATGCATAGTTGTAGATAAGTATTGTTTTTATCAAAGTAATATATTAAATCGTTGCGAAGCTTAAAGTTAATTTTGATACAAATTTTTTTGAAAACGAATTTCTTAGCATTTCTAAACTTATTGATATTATTATAATTATCAAAAACTCAATTGTTGTTATCAAGTATCTACTTCGAAAATGCTTGTTTTTAAAATGTTCGCTTCTTCAAGTTTGTCAACATGTTTATTAGATTTCGTTAGAATTTTTTCGTAGCGTATTTATTAAGCAAACGTTGTTTGAAGTTTACTAACATAGCGATCAAGATGTCTTAATAAACGTATATCTAATTTAATATCTCAAGATTCTTGATTTCATCGTAATAAATATTTATTTTTAGTGTTCTTAAATTGTTAATGTTTGTTCTTATAGTAAATGCAACGAACAATCTAGAAAGCGCGTTAAGAATGATGTGCTATTTTCTAAAACAATATTTCACATTCAATTAAAATTAACTAAGATAGATGAACGCGCGCACTAAGCGTAGATTAAGTTTATCTATACTACTTGAACTAAGCGTAGTTTGACAAACTATAAAAGAATTGACAAAATAATTAATAAAGACAATCGTGATAGCAAAAGTTATCTCGATTATGTGTCGAACGCATTTTATTATTCACATCAAGTTTGTTATGTTTAGCTCAATAGATTAATATCGCGTTTTCGCGAATTTAAGTAATTAACTAAGAAACAAAATAGATTTTACGTCAATTTTTCGTAAATTTTTTAAATTGATATTTTCTTTAAGATAATAAATCATAGTATCGAAGTTACGCTACTTAGAGATGTTTATGTCGATGTAGAAAATACGATCGCGATTAAAATGAACGAGAAATTTAATGCGTTCGAAAGACTTTTAAAGTTGTCAATAGAAATTTAATTCTTTTGCGATAGATAATTTTAACACGATCTTTTAACTATAGATTTTTTTTATACGATTTTTGTTTAACGAGAACGATTTAAGTAGTATTACTTTGCGACGTTAAAGAGCTTTCGTCTTCTAAACGTAGTATGCAACGTATTTTCGTAATTATTCTATTAAATGAAGATATAATTTTAGATTAGCTAGCTTATACAAGAAATCTAGATTCTTAATAGTCGCAATTTTATTAATTAAGACGATGAAATCAAAGATATCTATCTTCTATTCTAATAAAATGACGAACAAGTAGCTTAAAAATGACTTTTTAGAAAACAAGATAATTTTTTTGAAATCTAACAAATAAAAGATTGTACATAGATGATTGACGTATTCTTTCAAAGTTTTGAAGAATATAACTATGTCGTTCACGTAAACTTTGACGTATTGACGATAAAATCGAAAAAGATTATCGATTTGTCGTTGCACATAAAATGATAACTTTTTGAATCTTATTATCGTTACGTTAAATTGCTCTTAATTGCGATAAAAAGTTATCGTTAACTTGTTTTAATCTTTTATGCGAACGAGTTATTAATAAAAGAAACTCGCGACATCTATTACGATTATAAAGTCACATTTAGTTATCTATGAAATAATGTCTAATTGAAGTACTTTGCTTTTACGAAGTTATTTTTTTGCTTATTCTATAATTCTTCATATTACGAATACAAATTATTTGAACTTAATAAACTATGTAGTGAATTGCATGCGATCTTGATCGTGCAACTTATTAAATTTTTAGTCAAGAAATTTCTTGTTCGTAGAATCAAGTAAATAAATCTTTGCGACATTGATTTTAATCTTTGATTTCAAAATAATTGACATTTATTTCGATTTAAATAAATCGATCGTACGATCAATATTTTATCATAGTAATAAAAAAGTTTTCGCAATCGCAATGAGCTATTTCTAGATAACTTCGATTGCATCGTAAAAGATAACGTTATTAAAATTGTTATACTTCATAAATGTTTAATTTATCGAACTAAATAATGTTTTAATAGTGTTAAAAATAAAATTTATTAAAATAGATTTTGTTCGCATAGCGAAAGAAGCATTTATAACTCCGAAAATTGTTATTATAAGCGACGCAGATGCTTCGATAATTAATTTAAATTTAATAAGTACGAAAGCAAAAGTTATTATAGCACTTACATTTAGCTTGAAGACTTTCTTCATTCATGATTTCATGAAAATGTCGAAATTAACAATTAGATAAAAGTATTTCGAAACTATTATATAACAACTTTTTTTTTCGTACTTTTACAAACTATCTAGACAAGAATTCTTGTCTATCTTAATAAATTGATCAAAGATGTTTTTTATTTGCATCATAAAGAAATTGACGTCAATAATGTAAAAAAAGATTATATCTTCTAAATTAAAGCGATTAAATGTTTGCTAATATAATAGAAATATAAAATTACAATTCTATAATAGTTGCGTATTATTACGTAAACGCACAAAAATTATAGTACTACACTTAGATGAAATCGTAATTACTATAAGAGCTTTTATTATTCAAAATATCTTGTTCTTGATCAAAATTATTTTTATTAAAACGAACATTTCTTTGCAATTGTTTATAATAAGTTGTTCGTACTTGTAATTTAAATGCATCTTTTAAAAATTTAAAATATTCGAATTAATTAACATATTGATTTTTAAATCGTTCACAATGTGCATTTGTCTTTAAAGCTTGCTACGAATCGAAGCATCTCTAAAATTATCGTTCATTAATAACTCTAAAGTAGCGTATTTCAATAATAAGAAATAAACATTTTTTATGTCGCAAACTCTAATTAACTAAGCAATATATTTAATGATCGCGATAATTAATTGTTTATGCAAGAATTCGCAATCGATTACTAACATCGTACATTCGAAGTTCGAAATAACGTTTTTTTATTATTATTATTTAGAACAATATTATTGTTTTGAACGACAATAACAAAGATCTTAATAGTGACGTAGTGTCACGATTAAAAATCTAAATCTTGTGTTTCGTTAAAAGGCATCTCTAAGTAGACGATCTTCAAGATGCCATAATAAGCTATTAAGATAATAATTTTATCTTAATTAGCTTTCGTTGAAGTAAGTACAAATTTCTTCGTTAATTTAATTTTGCAATTGCGAAAATGCTAATAAAGTTTATTTCTAAAAAAGAATTTTATGTTGCATCGTTTGCATTTCGTATTTCTTAATTGTGACTTTAAAGTCTAAAAAAAAAGATTTCGACGTCGTAATTTTGCTTCTCTTTAATGTTATTCTTGACATAATATTTTTTATCTTTCTAGTAATTATGTTTTTTATGATTAAAATTATTCTCTTAATTAAGATCTTTGTTCTCGTTTGTTTTATTATGATATGCGCGAGTTTGCTATTGCTACGAATACTAAGAACGCTAGAGCTAAATTTAGTTATTATAATTTTAAAAGAAATGAAAAAAAGATTGCTACGAAGCGAACGCGTTTGCTACAAGATTTAATAACATAGATCGATCAATGTTTTTAAATAATTAATTTTAATTAATCGAAATAATCTAAGCTTGACTCTAAGATTTACTTTAATAATTATCGAATTGCTAAGATAGCTATCTTTGCTATTAAGACTATTAAAATTAATAAGCACAATTCTAATAAAATAACGTTTGAAATTGTGATTCAAAGAATCGAAATTAATAGAACGTAGAAAACTGATTGCGTAACGAAAGTTGCGAGCTAAAATAAATAGATTGTGCTTCATTAACATTATCGTCTATTCTTAATTTCTTATAGCATTATCGTTGTTTCAATTATTGTCTTAATAGTACTAATTTTGATCGTACGATCAAATTGCGTTACTAGAGCAATTGTTGAAGTTACTTAGATTGCGCTAATTTTTAGCAAATGTCACGTAAATAATATTTTCGCAATGTCTAGCATCTAATGTTTATCAAATTTTTTTCTTGATTTTTATCTTATTAAGAAAGAAAGTTATATTGATCACTTCAATAAATAGACTGGCCGCGCTGACCCAAAAATGTCACGTGCAAATGCCAAGACCTAGGTCAAAAAAAATTCGAGGAATCGAATCGCTCAAAGTAGTTTAGTCGATTACTATAAGTAGTTTAGCGCGAAGCGCGCTAAACTAATTTGAGCGATTCGATTCCAAAAAATCGTCGCGACCCGGTCTTGGCGCCGGGTCGGGCCAGAGGGGTGGTATCATAACCTGGCCCGACGGTCAGTCTAATTAGGATCGCGGGCGATGCTCAATTGATTGTTGACGTCGAGGTTCGAGGCGTCGGTGACTTGGCTATCCAATTGACTATTCAATTGAGCGGCGGTGAGGGCAGCAGGAGGGGGGGGGGAGGAAGGACCCATGGCGACAGTACTATAGGCAGGGGGGGTGGTTCTGGTGATGTTTAATGGCGGCGACGAGGTCAAAATGTGGACAGAAAATCGCGACGAGAATGTTGTTTACTTCTCACGAAATTACTGTGGCAGTGCCACCAAATTTGATGGGGAGGTGGCTGCATCCCCCTGCAGAAACTAGTAAATAGTAAAAATACAGAACGCCTGCATTATAGAAGCTCCCTTCGGTGACTCGCCTTTATTCCTGCTTCTGAACTCGCTGCAATAGATGCCTAGAAGGGTGCATGGTCTTCCAAGGTGGCCAATGCTGACAAAAAGCACTCTTGCTCCCATCCTACGCCCTCGAAGTCCTGAGGCAGATGGACGGCATTAGAGAGAACACGTATCTCGTCAAGCGAGTCCGTTCGGGATTGACAGGATGCATGACTGATTCCAGTTGACATCTTACCAAGAGCCGCCCACTGTCAAAGCGTTGATGCGTTGAAGTTGACTGGAAGAGAGCGAATCGGTCGCTCATTCTCCAATCCTTCGAAGCGTCCGAGCCAGACTTACTAGCTCTACTGCAGGGCTCCCCTCATCTACGAAGCCTAATTCTGTCGGCCTTTTCCCTCACTCAAGGGTCTTGGGGGGGCTTTGTCGAACAAGCTTGGGGAACGCTAAGTCTCAAGCGAATCAACCTTCATTACCTTCATGGTTTTGACTATCATGACCCAAACGATAATTATCTCGTCTGGCACACGCCCATAGTCGACGACTTCTTTTTCGGCAGTGGCGAGAACCCTTTCACGCGCGACGCGATGATACAGCACAAGAAGGACGAATGGGATGCCATTCACAGTTCTTATGGGTACATAGGGCGCGTTCATCGCGGGTATCTGCTCGCCTGGTACAATAGATTTAACGAGTTAGAAGATCACTGCTATGGTACTAAGCATACTTGGAAATAGGCTGAGGGTGAAAAAGGTACGACCATAATACCAAGCTCAGTGGTATGCTTTCATGACTTTCATTCGATGGCTCGTAAGTGATCTTTCCTACGAAAGAGTCGCGCCACAAGCTTATGGTACATAGGACAGATACACGCAATCGGGGTAATGAGTGGAAGCCTATAATTCATCCTGGGGAATAGCAGTGGTGCCGCCGCTGTCTAGAAGTGGCCATTTCTTGAAGAAATCCAAAATCATCGGAGTGGCATTGAAGTATGTCGGCCCATGTCTCTGGTCATCGTTGTCCAAAGGTCTTGTGGTGGGCCAACCATGCCCAAAGCCATGGATATAATAGTGGACGAGGACGTCCTGCTGGCCATCGCGTGACCATGCGCTCCTCTCTACATTTCCATCATATTCCATGGTTCTTTTGACATCATTACATTTATTCCTCTTCGCCCAGTCATCCAGCCATTTCGGTAGGCTGAAAGTAGGGCCGTCAGGTGTGGTTTTCCCATCATAGTGTATTACGGGGTCTTTCGAGCCGTGGAACTCCATTATTGCTATTGGAGAGCTCTTGATCTCGCAGCGTTCAAACAAGGGTGAGCCATGCAGCGCACTGGCTTTGTAGAAAGCACCCGAAGCGATGGCGAACGCTGCGATCCTTCGTGAAAGTGTGGAGTTGCACGCTAACAAATGTGCCAATCCGCCTCCGTTGGAAAACCCAGTGACAAAGATTCGGCGCTTATCGACACGATGTTGCTCCTCGAGATGGTTTAGGAGGTCCATTATAAAGGCAACATCATCGATCTCGTGCGGTGGAGGCGCTTCTGGATCGCCAATCCATTGATCCTTGATTTTATTAGCCCTATTCCACTAGCGGGTGATGTCATCCACCTGACCTTCCTTCCTTGCGGGTAAACGACAATTGAGCCATTGTTGACTTCTGGGTTCGAGAGCTGCGTTTCAGACTCGAATGTGGAGCTGTCCTGGGCTTTGCCATGCAAAGCGAGGATCAATGGCGTTGGACCTGAAGTATTATGTGGCAAGTGTATGCGGTAGGTGCGTTCTCCGCCCCCTGCTTTACTTTGAATGCTGTGCAATTGGGATCCTGAGCCAGCAGTCAGCCCGGAAGCGCTCGAGGCCATGGTGTTGAAGGTCTGTTGGGATGCTTAAGCCATCAGGAAGGATACACGCAGAGCAAGAACGGTACGTAGTTACTTTATGGAGGTAGAGAGCACAGGCCGCGTTTGATGGAATGATTGCTTGACTGCGCTGGTATTTCCATCACCAGTCATGAGTTTCTTGTTGGATCATTCGGCGACTGATGTATATGACGTCACTGGTGAGGAACTTCGGACATCAGTCTCAAATATTCCACAGAAACAATCGTCCAACACAACAGACACTATTCGGGAAACCTTCCTCTGACTTCAATAGCCTAGTACTAACACTCATTCCAGTGCATCTAACAGATCCGTCGCAAGCCTTCCCCCGCCTCCTCTTCATCACCTTTCGCAAGAAAGGGAGCAAACGTCCCTCTCTACGCCCTCAATCCCATTCCGCGAAGCCGACTGCTACTTCCACTCTATCCATCAATCTGAGTCTTTCCAGCGAATCTTCCCGATACTCCTCGAGCGGCGTCAGCTCCATAGCCTTCTCCGGCCCGCCTTGAGCATTGTCACCAAAGCCAATATCCAGCTGCTCATCGACATGCGACGCCGCGGGCTCGACCTCACGAACCGCAGTATACGGTAAGCTGAGCGCGAAGTGTGATCGCAAAGGAGTGGATGGTTGGCTTGGTCAGGCAATCAAATTGACGGGTATGTGGACAGTGGAATGGAAGCTAGGATTGAAGATACTAGGATGAGAAGTCGCCGACCGTTCGAAAGAGAAGAGATGGGGAATAAATGATGAGCCGAAAAAATGGGAGCCGTCACATTGGAAGTGACTCCCGATAAGTGGACTCGGGGGAGGTGAACTCGGACGTTTCGAAGTCAAAGCTCCTACAGATTTCGGCCCCCGCCACAACTGTATCAAGCTCTGGGAAGCTTTTGATGAGAAAAGTAGGATACCGGCGCAGGCTCGCACTTGTGCACCTATCTGGAAGATTAGCTAGGTAATGGGAGGAGTTCATCAAAAGATACCCGCCTGCACGATCTCAGGCCCTGGTTGATGCGTCTGGAGACGCCCGAGACGGCGGCCGGTGACGATGACCTTCATTTTTGGGCAATGAATCGTCATGGGAGGACATAGCTGAAGCCCATAGACTGATCCAAGTCGATAAGTAATCAGCATTCCTTCATTTCAGCCATCTTCTTTCATCTATGGAAAACGACAGGTCCTCGAGTCTGCGTGTCGCTTGTGTTCTGAGTGATCTTGTCATTGCTCAGGGATGGTAGCGGAGCGCCTGGGACATTCCACCTCTCTGGTTACCATTTGGGAGAAGGCCTGCCCCAGCTTTGGCATGCAAGAAGAGTGATTATTAGGAATCCGACTATGAAAGTCTTGCCTCTGACACTGTTGCGATCTCCAATGCGGTGAAACGACAGTAATTTTGTTGACCGCTCCTAAAGAGCAAGCTGCAATATACACTCAAGCAACATCCCAACCACTTTGTTACATGATTGTGGAAGTATCAACAGACAGAGGATGGGATAGATACGTTGCTTTCTGTTGCAGGACTGTCGGTGGATAGCATAAAAATGGTCTGTGCGATCTCAAGGCTTTTGGGATTTGTAGTGGATAGGCCTATCTTTACATACGCTCTTCGCTATACAATATATCATGGAATAATGTCTCTATGTTACCCTCATAGTCTAACATAATCCAGAGCGACAGCTGAGCTTCCGGCTTGGTATTCCCAGTGTACGCTATTCATGTTATGTACAAATAGGTGTCTCTGGCTTCTTCTCTAATTTATGACAATCAACCATGGAGCTAATCAAGAAGAGAAACGTGAAGGACGACTGATAAAGGAATACTGGTGCAAAGTTCGGAAGTGAGAGAAAGACTTGACATAGAATTACTTCTTGTTGATTTCTCTGTGTGGTCATGGGTACTGCCAATTAGTGCTACGAAATTCCCCTCATAGTTGTTAACGATTGGCCTCCCTGACTATCGATCTTCATTAGCTGACAAGCACATTATCACTCCGTCAAAACCCTTGTCGACAAGTTCCAAAAGCTAGAAACATTACTTCTTGTTGACATTGGTATGGGATCACCTCTTAGTTCTCGGCAAGTCCCGAGACATTTATAGATTTTTGTTATGAATAGACGACTAGCGATCTACATATTCAGTGATAAAAAAAAAAAGCGAAGCTAGCTGCGCTCAAAAAAAGACCTACCGTGCTAGGGAATCTGACACGATTTGAGATCTGCAACCCGATGTGTTGAGGAACAAGCTTAGTACGTATCTTTAGAGAGCACAGATGCTTACCCGTAGCGGAAGCTCAAGCTACGACTCAATGTTGACTTGCTCATAACAATAATTATATCCGGAGTACTAAGATGATCCGAAAATAAGAATAGAAACTCTAGAAATGTCATGTCAACCGTAGCAAGCCTACCGGGTAGAATTCCAAGACTTGAATCGATTCACTCTACGGAGGTAAATTCGGCTTTTATACCGGTCGGTGTCTCCAGTTATACAGGGTTACCGAGCAGATGTAACCCTAAGTTCAACTCCTAAGCCATGTTAAGGTAAGGTACATTAGACCACCCAATATCTGACGACGCGGGCTCTTTCAGTAATATCCAGAATTCGTGAGACCAACTTCGAAGATGACGTGGAACAGCTCTTTGGTGACTTCAGTGCGGTTGTGGCGGGGCATTCTCCGTACTCCGCACAGAGAATTAACAACAAGAACCGGTATCTGGGATAGAGTCGCCAATGTCCGGCCGCCAGAAACTTAGCCTGAACAGTGAGGTCGCGTCGCAATAGTCTGTAGGGACGGTCGGGCCTACCTAGCAAATAAATTGTCATCGGCTTTCAAGGATCCTCAGACTATTGTCTCGCGCACGCACGGTGCCCCCTTTCTCTCGAATCAAAGAGAGGACAAATTCCACAATTTTCTGGACCATCGAATAGCAGCACATTGGGAATCTGTTGATACAACGGCACCTCATGCATTATGGTCGAGAGAACACTCGCCACATCCCCACGTGGCTCCTAAGGGCGATGACCGGTTTCTAAGGGGCTGGGCACGGTGGGGCGTAATCTCAGCCAAATGCCAGTCCGACCGGCAATGCATCCGCGCGCTAAGAATAGGAGTCAAGCTTGCAGCGATAAGAGTGATTCGGTGGCTGCATCGGGCCAATGCAGGTTTCAAAATCGGGTTAGTGGGGGCCAGTTGAGGTTTAGCTGCTGTGGCGACCGTCTCAAAAAAGCTGTCAATGCATGGGTCAAAACAGGGCGGCGGCTGTATCTCTTGGCCGCGCAACTTCATGTCATTTTTACTCATCGTCGTCATCATGATATTCTCTGCGACTACCGCAGCGAAGCAGTCCTACGATCTCCGATTTGAGTCAGCAACAGTACTTGTATGTGCTTGTATTGTGCACACATGGCCTGAACGTCCGAAAGGAACTACCAGTAGGCAGGAGACGAGGGAACCCTGCACGATCGAGGCTACGGTCAGAACGTGTCTTGAGATAGCATGGGTCTCCGTACCTGCAGGGCTCCACTCATGCAGGCGGCCTGCTTGGGTCCTGTCGCGTTTCTGCGCCTGGAATAATTAGAATACTTTTGCATCTACGAAGCACTCTAGGATGCTGGTCCCCACCGCCCCAGGCCCGGAAACTGCTCGTGTCACCAGTCACGGTGGTTGCGTCGAGACGAAGTTATGCGATGTTGCGAATGCATTTCTGTACTCAACGAATTTCCAAACCCGCAAAGCACGGCCATGTCAATTGCCAAGCGTTCAAAGTCCAGCAGATGTTCTGACAGCCTAGATTAATCTCGCTTCAGGAATTCTCCGTAGTGGGATCCTGAATGCAGGGGAAACGAATCACTTCGCGTTATAGGACCAATGGCGATCCCTGACTCGCATCTATTGGTGTCTCCACACCCATGGAACGGTGCCTCTTATGGGCCATGTATTTATTTCCATCACCTTTCGGCCTTGTCTGTGGCTACTGAAGGAGCTAAGCTGGCACTCTGGCATGACGGGTGAGTCAACGTTGGAAAATGACATACCTACGAATCAGAGACCCTGTATCTCCAACCCAGGCCGCTTCATCTTGAAATGACGCTGTGCGTAGAGGGGCCGGGCTTGCAGATCACCTCTGTTCGCCCGGCTCCAGCCTCGACCGATCTCCAAGTGTATCTTTATCTCTCAGTCTCAGTTTTTCCAACCTCACTGTCGCTATCTCTCGCACCGCGGTCTCTTTCGCAGCTTTGCGATTTACCTTCGTTGCTCCCTTTCTTTCTAACGGCTTGTATAATCCCCGGCGTCATTAGCATCTTGTGTTGCTGCTCCGTGGCTACGCAATCTCTAATACCCTGTCTGCGAACGCTGATTGGCTCATGAGTTGACATGGTCATACATTTTGTACATTAACGATTGGTGCTTATATTTGCCAGCATGTCACAGTCTTCCTATTATGTTTCTACAAAGTCTTTCGGGAGGCTAGTCGGTACTCTACTACTAATCGCCTCGTCGGCTTGCGCTCTCAGATACGACCCTGCGCAGACGGCTTGGAATCTCAATCAGAACCAGGACGCAACTGATCCTCTCAACTACTCAGGAAGATGGGATCATGCCTTCCACCCCTCACCTTCGAACTGGCGCATGCCCTTCTACACGATCATGTTGGATCGTTTCGTCAACGGCAACCCCAGCAACGATGATGCGAACGGTACTCAATTCGAGTTCGACCATACACAAACCCAGCTGCGGTATGGCGGCGACATACAAGGGCTCATGGACAGCCTTGACTACCTGCAGGGAATGGGGATAAAGGTTGTCGTCCAGGAGATGGGTGCAAGGGCCTCTAGCTGATGAGTCGCAGGCACTCTACCTGGCAGGCAGCCCTCATATCAACGTGCCATGGGCTAGCGACGGATACAGCCCTCTGGACTTGACCTTATTGGACCACCACTTTGGGAACATAACGGAATGGCAGGCGGCAATTGCGGAAATGCATCGAAGGGGAATGTACGTGGTGCTGGACAATACAATGGCAACGTCAGTAGCCCACGCCTCATGCCAGCTTTAGCTGACGTTGTGCTGCAGAATGGGAGACCTCCTTGGCTTTGAAGGCTACCTCAACACCTCTACACCCTTCAAAGCTGGAGAACACAATGTGCTATGGAAGTCCGATCGACGCTACCACGATTTTAGCTTTGGCAATAATGAACTCGCGGAATGCACATATCCTCGATTCTACGACGATGATGCCAACCAGGTCACAAATCTGACATCGATGTTGGTCGGGTGCAGGGACAGCGATTTCGACCAATATGGCGATGTTGGTGCTTTTGGCAACTATCCCGAATGGCAACGGCAAATATCCAAGTTTGCCTATGTCCAGGATCGGCTTCGCGAATGGCGCCCGGATGTCCGAGCCAAGATCGAGCACTTTTCATGTCTGACCATCTCTATGCTCGACATTGACGGCTTTCGTATTGATAAAGGTCTTACCGTCACCGTGGACGCCCAGGCCGAGTGGTCAAAATCAGTTCGTGATTGCGCGCGCAAACACAACAAGGACAATTTCTACATTGCGGGAGAAATCGTTGCCGGAAATACATTTGGTTCCGTCTACTTTGGTCGCGGAAGATCCCCTGGTCAAATAGTCAACAATGTTACAACGGCAATGACGATGACGAATACGTCTGATCCCAAAAACTTCATTCGTGATGTTGGCTTGAATGCTATAGATGGAGCAGCATTCCATTACACCGTGTATCGAGGATTGAACCGATTCCTTGGGTATGTTTTTGATTCCCCGTCCACAGAATCCTATAACTGCTTACCGTGACTGAAGAATGGACGGGTCGTACGAAGCCGCGGGTGATCCTCCCGTCGATTGGGTTGAGTTTTGGAAAGTGATCGCGCAGACGAACGACTTAGTCAATGCGAATACGGGCCTTTTCGATCCTCGACACATGTACGGTGTAACAAATCAGGATGTTTTCCGGTGGCCGTCCATCACAAATGGTACTCAAAAGCAGCTTCTTGGTTTCTTTATCATAACGTTTTTATTACCCGGGATACCTACTTTAACCTGGGGCGAGGAACAGGCTTTCTACCTCCTGGACAGCACGGCTTCAAACTACGTTTTTGGAAGATCTCCAATGGCATCGTCTCAAGCCTGGGGTATGCACGGTTGCTATAAAGTTGGCAACGCCAAGTACAACAACTTCCCCACCGATGCGGCCATCTATGGATGTGAAGATGACTCAGTGAATCTCGACCATCGAGACCCTTCGAGCGGGGTTCGTAATGTTATCAAGAGTGCATTTGAGATGCGCACGAATTACCCTGTACTCAACGATGGCTTTTCACTGGATTTCCTGTCCAAGCAGACTCATGACGTCCATCTGCCTGGAAGTAAGGACACACCTACAGAGACCGGGATCTGGAGCCTTTCTCGCAGTGGATTTCCTGGGGTCCAACCTCAAATCAATCAAAGCATCTGGCTGGTATATCACAACGAAGAAAGCTCAACAACTTTCACATTCGATTGCCAGGATGTCAACTCGGCGCTGGTGGCACCGTTTCCCGCGAAGACTACCGTCAAGAATCTATTTTTCCCTTTCGAAGAGTTAGTGCTCGAAACGTCTGCGGTCAAGAGAGGTAAGCCCTCTCATCAGGTCTTGTGTAAAGAACTGGAAGCATGCCTCAATTCTTGTAGCGCCTCACTTTTGTCTTCATTTGTTTCCCAAGCCTCTCTAGCAGCTACTGCACACTTGGCTCTCCATCATCATGGCTGTCATGACTGACACTGTCTTGCATAGATGACGCTGCGGGTTTAACCAACGGATGTCTCTCGAGCCTCGTGCTGCCAGCTTGGGGCTTCAAGGCTTTCGTACCAAAACTCCAATTCATAGCTCCTTCGCCAGTGATCACGAAATTTCTCCCTGGACATGACTATCGCGCTCTGTCATCTGGTAACCAATCGATTGCCATAGCGTTTCATTTTTCGGCGCCTATGGACTGCGATAAGATTACCAATGGGCTCTTGATAAACTCCAAAGTGACGAACAACCAGACTGCACAGCTAGACAAGGGAAGCGTTCAGTGTAAGAACACAACCGACTCGGATGCTTCTCCATGGTCAGGCGGCGTTAATACGACTTGGGCATTCACTGCCAATTTGATCAATGTTTCGGATGGAATCCATCAACTGACCCTCGACAATACTACCACCGCGGACGGGAAATCATTTACCAACGTAGAAATATCTACCCTACGTTCTATAACCCCAAGACCATGGCTGACTTCTCTCTAGTCAGTCGATCATCTCATGTTTCGCATCGGTAAGACAAATAACCCCATGGTTTACCCAAATTCAGCAAACTACAGCACGAGTCTTCTGAACCAGGATGACAACAAAAATCTCTACATATCTCACAGTGCCACCGGTGCAGACCAATTCCGCTATTCCCTGGACTTTGGAACGACCTTTAGCAGTTGGGAGGACTATGCCGACGGGGCGAATTTCACATTGGCTCCAAAGGTGTGGTCTGGGACCGAGCTTCAAGGTTGGGAGGGGGACCATGTCATTGTCCAGTATTGGAGTCGCTTGGCTGGAAGTAGCAGTCACTTTCAGCAAGGCGATCTCAACCTTCCGGCCGGAACTCCCGCACGCCGTTTTCCACATATATTCCTACATGGGCCATTCAATCAGTACGGATTTGATGAGGGCCTCGAGAACAAAATGAAGATGGACTCGGACGGGTTGTGGAAGTTCAATCTCATGAGCGAGTGGCCTGTGCAGGTGTCATTGAACATCTGGGGAATGAACCCTGATGGTCAACCTGATCAAACAAAGGTCTATGGAGACATCGACGGCGACTTTGTTCTTGACCGCATACCCCCGCAATCGCTGATCTCGAACACATTGAACATCACCAACAGCCCTCCGTCTCCTTATCTCGTCTATCAGATCGCGCTGAACGATGGTAGCTTACGTTATCAACTCATACCCACGGGATCAAGATGGACTCAGCTTGCATTGTACATCCTGCTATGGTGTGTTCCTATCATAACTGGAGTGGTAGGGATCTGGGCCTACACAAAGTCCTTCTACCAAGTCAAATTCAATCCGATCGGAATTACTGAGAAGAAGCCTATGATACCTCTTGTTGTTCGACGAAAGCTTCGCCATTTTGGACCCAAGCTGTTCATTGAGCCGCATGGGAAGGGTCAAAAAGGGGGCGAAGATACCATGTACCACCCTCCTCCCACTTCGGAACCTGTCGTTATGACACCACTGCCGACAATAGCGGGCTTATCATTCACGCCAGCTATGAAGGAGAAGGATCCCGGTCGTCGTACGGTACTCATTGCGACCATGGAATACGATATCGAAGACTGGAACATTAAGATCAAAATTGGGGGGCTAGGCGTTATGGCGCAGTTGATGGGCAAGAATCTCGCACATCAAGATCTGATTTGGGTGGTACCATGCGTAGGAGATGTGGAGTACCCTCTGGATCAACCAGCCGAGAACATGAAGATTACAGTACTTGGTGGTTCCTACGAGATCAAGGTACAGTATCATGTGTTGCGGAACATCACCTACGTCCTCCTTGATGCGCCCGTCTTTCGTCAGCAGACCAAAGCGGAACCCTACCCTCCTCGCATGGACGACTTAGACAGTGCTGTCTACTATTCAGCCTGGAATTCCTGCATCGCAGAAGCAATGAAAAGGTTTCCTGTCGACCTCTACCACATCAACGATTACCATGGCGCTGTCGCACCGTTGCATCTGTTGCCGAAAGTGATCCCGTGCGCGCTATCTCTTCATAACGCCGAATTTCAGGGCTTGTGGCCCATGCGAACAGCCCAGGAACACGAGGAAGTCTGCCAGGTATACAACCTCGATCCGGCCGTGGTGCGGAAGTACGTCCAATTCGGAGAAGTGTTCAACCTTCTACACGCCGGTGCGAGCTACCTTCGAGTCCACCAGAAAGGTTTCGGCGCTGTTGGTGTCTCAGCCAAGTACGGGAAGAGATCTTACGCTCGCTATCCTATCCTCTGGGGTCTCAAGGAAGTTGGATCTCTGCCAAACCCGGATCCGACAGACACTGCACCATGGAATAAAGAGCAGGTCAAGACAGAAGATATCCATGTTGATGCAGAATTGGAAGCCGCAAAGCCAGAATTGAAACGGCAAGCTCAGGAATGGGCACACTTGACGCAGGACCCTAAAGCCGACCTTTTCGTCTTCGTCGGTCGTTGGAGTCAGCAAAAGGGTGTCGACTTGATTGCAGATGTCTTCCCTACGATACTCGAGCAGAACCCGCAAGTGCAACTAATCTGCGTAGGACCGATGATCGATTTATATGGGAAGTTCGCCGCGCTTAAGTTAGGTCGGATGATGGAAGTCTATCCCGGACGGGTATTCTCGAAGCCAGAATTCACAGCGCTCCCTCCGTACATCTTCAGTGGAGCCGACTTCGCCTTGATGCCATCACGCGACGAACCTTTCGGTCTGGTGGCAGTGGAGTTTGGACGAAAGGGCGCATTGTGCGTAGGTGCGAGGGTTGGAGGCTTGGGGCAGATGCCCGGCTGGGTCAGTATTTACGGAATTTCTCATCCCATGTGCCGGCACCATTTGGTGCTAGATCTGCTTTGCAACCCTTATACTTTCTTATGTTGCTTCCTTCGGGTTCTCCGACAACGTCCCTATTATCATGCAATGTTTTGTCACTTTGACATTGGGCCACCAGAGGTTGTTCGGCCTATTGTCATCCAGTCAACACACTTTCCCAGGCTGCAAAGCGATAGAAACTGAGAGCAGCCAATAGCTGGAATCAGCACTCTGCCCGTGCATGGGATGCTCCTCTAGTATGCTTTCGTTCTTAAAGAAGATTCGCTGACCTTTCTATCCTTCAATAGTGGTTCACGATAGAGTCGACAACAACTAAGCACGTCATGCAGCAATTCAAGATTGCGATCCAAGGCGCTTTGAGTTCAAAGCCGGATGTCCGCGCCATCATGCGAGCTCGCGCGGCGAAACAACGGTTTCCCGTTGCGCAATGGATCGAAGATTTGGAGAAGCTACAGACGACTGCAATAGAGATCAGCCACAAGATGGACCACAAGAAGGCTGGACGACTTGGTGATAAGAGTCAACCCAATACCCCAGGAGGGTCTAAATTCAATACTCCAGCACAATCGAGAAGGGGGTCCTTCGTAGCGTCCAGGAATCAAAGCCGGGCTGCCAGCCCCGTGGACGACGAACGTGCACTTTCCCCAAGCGGAGGCCTGGGTAGTCGACTCGGGCCAGGGTCCCGCAAATCGCGGCTGAGTAAGGGGGCCAATAGCAGTCCAATCCAGGATTCGGCGGTGTCGGATTTTGAAGACTCAAGCGATGAAGAAGACAATGCGCGGTCAAGAAGAAAATCTCAACCTCCAAAATCCCCTCGACCTACCTCTCGACCGCCACTCCCACGAATACCTACCTTCGCTCGAGATCATTTGCCAGCTTTCGCACCCCAAGGCCACGACCACGGCCCCACCGTTTCACCGTTCTCACCCAGCACACCAGACACGCCGCTCTCAGATACCTGGCTCCTGGATCCCAGGCCTTCTGCTCTTACTAGCCACTTTAATGTCTCGCTTTTGAGTCTCGATGGGGTCAAAGGCGAGCATACAGATTACAAGCTGCAGCAAGTAAGCCCGTTCTTTACCGATCCGAAGAAGGAATACATGGACTCGTTCGAAACCAAGCTCAAGATCTTGGATGGTAAGACTTCAGAAGACCAGCTGTGCATTGAGGAGTATCTTGTCAAAAGCGAAAAGACCTGGTTTAGCAAGCTTCGGGACGCGGAGATGGGTAGGACTGCAGCCGCTTCGCCCGTCCCTTCGGTATTCCGTATGAAGCTTCCAAACTCTCCAAGAGGATCGATCTTCGACGGTACGTCTATGAACGAGAGCAGCTCGCGACACTCTGCGCGGGATGATGATTCAGTGGACGAATTTTTGCTGGGAGATAATTATGCGCCACCGACAGGTCTGAAGCATATGGTGCGACTGAAGATTGGAGACTGGCCTCTCTATGCCATTCTCATCGGCTTTGTAAGTTGATGGTCAAATGGTAAGTCTCCAGCGTGTCACTAATAATATTGCACGTAGGGTCAAATCATCGCCGCCAACTCGTATCAGATCACCCTTCTGAGCGGAGAAGTTGGTGAACCCGCTTCGAAGCTATATATCGTCGCTTCGATCTACCTCATCGCATCGGTATGGTGGTGGCTTTTGTACCGGCGACTGAAACCCGTCTATATTCTTGCACTACCATTTGCCTTCTACGGCCTCGCATTTTTTCTCATCGGGATGGCACCGCTGGGCAGCAGTGCTAGCGCACGAGGCTGGATACGAAACGTCGCTACAGGCCTTTATGCAGTGGCATCTGCTAGTGGGTCGATATTCTTTGCCGTGAATTTCGGAGATGAAGGTATCTCGTTCCACCTCGACAGAAAAGGAACATGACTGACCTATCCAGGCGGCGCTCCCGTAACCTCCTGGGTCTACCGAGCGTGCATCATCCAAGGCACGCAACAGATCTACGTTGTCGCCTTGTGGTACTGGGGCTCGCAACTGACCAGGTCCACCGCGAGGGGCGCATCGGGCAGCTCTGCCGCTGCTGCAAGCACGAAAGTCATCATACCAGTCGGCGTCACCATTGCATGCTTGATGTGGGCTGTTGGCACCGTCCTCTTCATCGGCCTCCCCAAATACTACCGTCAAGCCCCTGGCAAAATGCCCTCATTTTACATGTCCCTCTTCCGCCGCAAAGTCATCCTCGTAAGCCTCGCACCCAGACTTTCACTATACTCACTCCTAAAGCTGTACTAAAACCCGCCACAGTGGTTCTTCGTTGTCGTTGTGATCCAAAATTATTTTCTCTCCGCCCCCTACGGCCGCAATTGGCTGTATCTCTGGTCCTCGCAGCATGTCCCCACCTGGGGCATCGCTATCCTCGTCGTCTTCTTCTTCATTGGCGTCTGGGCCGCCATCCTCTATCTCTTCGCTCACCTGTCCACCTCCCACTCTTGGATCCTGCCCGTCTTCGCCATGGGGCTGGGAGCTCCGCGATGGGCGCAGATGCTATGGGGCACCAGTAACATCGGACAGTACGTCCCGTGGGCTGGGGGGCCAATAGCCAGCGCAGTTGCCGGAAGGAGCCTTTGGCTGTGGTTGGGGTGTTTGGATGCTTTGCAGGGTGTCGGTACGTTTTCCCCCACTTCCAACTCGACCGGTTCCCCTTTTATCCTACCCTAATTGTATGTTTTGGGGCACCATAGCTGACATTTCATAGGCTTCGGCATGATCCTCCTCCAAACCCTCACCCGCTTCCACGTCCTCTTCACCCTCATCGCCGCCCAAGTCCTCGGCTCCCTCGCCACCATCCTCGCCCGCGCCACCGCCCCCGATAAGATCGGCCCTGGTGACGTGTTCCCGGATTTCTCAGCGGGCGCGATGCCAGGGCTGGGGAAGGGATGGTTCTGGGTCGCGCTGCTGGCGAACCTTATGGTGCCAGTGGGGTTCTTCATGTTCTTCAGGAAGGAGCAGTTGAGTAAACCTTAGTGTATATTTATTTTCGAGAGGTCTCTGTGTCGCATTTGTTAGCGGATTTTTTGTTAGCGGGTTAGATATATATGTACATGACTTATAGATTCGATATATAATGCCATTTATACTAGGCCATGCCCTGGCATGGTGCACTTTTCAAAAGGGAAGGGGCTCATTCGCGTTGATGTTCGAGCCAGTCCGACTTGTGAATTCTTGTCGTGGGTCTTTTTGTAGTGTGGGTAAGTGGAACTCTGAGATGTTTTGCCCCTATATATGTCGGCTTTCACTGGCTGATCAGCCCGATCGTCTCTTTATTTTAGGACAGATCCACCACCTGAAAAACACCACTATTCTAGCTCCCTAGATACAAAAACTAAACCATAAGCCTAGCGAACAATCCCTGCTAATCTTCCACAGATGTCCCATCAACTCAAACACCAATAAACCTCACTCATGGACTGTACCCCAAGAACCACATAAAAGCGAGAACCGTGAGATCGCAAAGAGCCTACGCTCAGTAGGTCGTTTCTACTATTCTAGGTATCGCCAATCGACACGCTCCGCGTTGGAGTAGAAGATATCCCACCCAAGATATTTCTCGACTCCCATCGGCTGGCTTCGCAGCTTACAAAAGCAGGGCAGTTGGGTAGCTGTGATTCTTGGAGCAGCCTCCCCACGACCTTTCGGACGCTCTTCGTCACGGTCACAAGAAGTCCCGACGCCGATGTCGTCGAGATTGGCCAGTATACCTCGGTAGCAAAACCTTCGACACTACCACCAATTTCACAATTCTAGAAGATCGACACACTTCTTTGAGCCATGAATTCAGAATTCAGCAATGTTTGGGAGCTTGCTCAAGGCTAGGAGTTGAGATGTCTGGAACAGGATCCGGATGATTAGTGTCCTTGGATCTAGCAGATTTGACTTGTACTACCCTGTTATGTGGTTGTGCACGGTGCTGGATTGAAGTTATATTATGTTGAGTACTGCGCGATCGGAGGCTGTGCTGCTTGGTTGGCAGTAGCGACCCAAGAGGGGATGGAGGCAGGATATCGCGGCTTAAGAATCGCGAAGCTGGGGGAAGAGGAACACGAAGCAAGTGTTTTTGAAGTATTCTTGGATGCATCGGCAGAGCGCCAAAGATGGCCTTCTCCGCTTCATATTTGGATTGGATCCTCACTTCCAAGTGGTATTTGTAGCTCGACAGTCCTGGCGCAAACGGGAAGAGATGGAAGCAGATATGTCAGGCAAGCGACCATCCAGGGAAGGGTATGGGGATGAATAAGAATTCGTATAGGAGGTTCTGATATCAAAGAGTAATCTTGCGGTAAGTCTAACTATCCAATCATGTGCGGCTTGTACTCTCCGAGAAATTGTTTCCCAAACCCAAGATCATACTCAACGATCAACCCCTTGGCGGCTTACCATGCACAAAGCAGGGCTGTCCGATAGAAGGAGTGATGTCACAGTCCTTACCAGGGCAGTAGTACTGATGCGCGCCACAGTACTTGAACCCGAGGTAGGGATGCTTCAGGACACGGCAATTACCCTTCTTGGCTCCACCGCAGTGGTGGGAGTGTCTTCCAGCAGACTTACCACCTTTTCCCATTGTGTAGGTTGCGGGTTGTGTGCTTGAGTTTATGGCTTTGAGATTGTGAGCTTGAGTGTTAAGTTGGGTTGTTGTAGTCTTTTGAGATTTCTTGGATCGCTGATTTGCTGATAATAGAACTCTCCAGGAGCTTGCAGGACGGTGTTTGAGCTGAAGTGGTGGTGCGTTGCCATTGGGGAATGGTTGGGAAATGGCTTCGACTTATGGACGATGCCAGTAGCCAAAAAGACCTGCGAGCCGATGCTCAGGCGTAACAAAGCACTTTGATGCGATCAACAATAAATTTGAAGCCCAATGGTTGTGCATCCCCGAGAAAGAACAAAGACCCCCCCGTAACAACAAACCCACGAAAATCGTACAACAGAGGACAAAAGGAAGGACAAAGCCATACTACTGACGAACCAAAGAACTCTTGAACTAGGTTAGACAAAGAAACATACTCAAAAGACAAAAGGTTTTTGGGGATATACTCATACCTTTCCCCCTACTCAAAAAGCAAACCGACTGCGGGCGATTGCAGCTTCAGAGCTACAATCAACTTCCAGACTCAAACACTGAAACCAAAGCTCTCACACCTCTCAATATCTAATCGCAGGTCGACTATTTCAAATCGGTCAATATGAGCGATATTCAAATCATTGTTACATCGCCAGCGGCGTGTGAACGCGAATTTGGAGAAAAAGCTTCAGTAGCGGAGGGCTTGCAAATCGACACGACTGACAAGCAGACCGACACCGCTGAAGTCTCTGAAGCCGAGCCTTGTTCCCCAGGCGGCTCCGACCTCTCGGAAATGGAGCCCTTCGCAGACTACCTACCAAAGATCGAAAACCTACTCCGCGACATTGGACTTGAGGGGTTCTCGGCTGAAGCGATCCAACACGGCTACACGTATATCAACTGTGTGTACGAGCTAAAATCTCCTTCTGACGAGAACGAACAGTATATCCTCCGTGTCCCTGTCTGTCCAGACAATAACCCTGAAGGAGACGAGAAGTGTCAGTCCATCATCGATGACGCCTCTTTGCTGAACTATTTGGCTACCGACTTGCCTGTTCCTTGTGTCAGAGCTTATGACGCGACACGGAATAATGCACTGAAATCGCCGTTTACGGTGCAGACAAGACTGCCTGGCCAATCGCTGGACAATATCTGGACCGACATGGACCATGAAGACAAGCTAGTGATTGTGGACCAATACGTCGAACTGCTAGCGAAGCTCGAATCTATCCAATTTACCACCGCGGGAAGTTTCAAAGCCCCTTCTGAGCTACCGGACAAGATGAACAACTTCTTCATCTCTGCACCCCCCTCTATCAGCATCTTCGATAAAGGTCCTGAAGAGATCGTACGAGACCCTAAGACTGTGCAAGATCGCTCGGGGACGGATGTCCAAGCTCTATTACTAAGCCATCTCAACACATGGATTGCCAAAGACCTCAAAGACGAAGATCGCTTCGACCTCACAGTGCCCAAGTACCAACAGCTACTCGCAGTAATGGAGGATATGGCTCGGGAAGGATCCTTCCAAGACAAATCCCACCCCATCGTCCTCAACCACTGGGACCTGGAGCCGCGAAACATAATGATCGAGAAACGTGATGATGCATGGCCAATATGCGGCCTCATCGACTGGGACGACGCGCTTGCCATGCCTCGCCCCTTGGCGCGTAGAGCCCCCGACTGGATCTGGGATCCCGATTGCGAAGGCTTCACGGGCTACTTCGACAACGACCACCACCCGAACAAGGACCTGTCGGAAGACCAGCTGGCACTGAAGGCCTATTTCGATACCAAAGCCGCGGCGGCGCTTCCAGGCTACTTGGAGGATGCGTATGGGTCGGGGCTTTGGATGAGGAGAATTTGGACGCTTGTTAGGGGCGACCTCCATAATTGTTGGTATTTGGATGTTATGGAACAGGTGGGCAAGGACTGGAATGAGAGATCGAAGCCAATAACGCCCGAGCTTCAGGAACCCAGCATGCCCGCGCCAGAAGAAGAGGTTGAGCCTGCGTTTGAGCAGCCACTTGCGCCTGAGGTGGAGAAGCCAACAGTGCTTGAGCCTGAGAAGCCGAAAAACCTCTGGAGGAAGTCTATTGGCTGGCTCTCGCTACGCGTCAAGGCACTGCGAGCATGAGCCTGCTAGGAGTTGTTAGCTTTAGTGTAATAATATGATGGGCTTGGTGTGCATATCTTGTTCGCGACACTATTCGAATGTGTCTGATTATGCGTCGTTGAAAGTCTTTGCGAGCCTGACGTGAGTTTGGACGTGTGTTGAAGTTGCTTCGTTAGGTCCAGCTGGCTGTGGAAATCTTGTAGCGATCAATAGAGAGAAGTTGAAGGCTTAAGGAGGTTTCCCGGGTGTATAGATTATCGTAGATGATGATGATAGCTGGTGGGTTTTATAAGTGCGGCAGAAGTTTACAATCCTTAGCCAGCAGCGTCATTAAAGAACACCGCGCTTGCACCGCATTTCAGTGGATAGTTCAAGAAACTTGGCAGAGAGTCCAGGCACTACCGCGAGGAAATAGTAACTGGCATGATTGTGGATCCCCCAAGCTAAGGTACAAGTAGGTACTTTACAACATCGGGTTTAGTGGACCCTCGCCTCTTTTTTGACATCGGCTCGCCACGATCGTGCTCAATGATATCCCATATTGCAAAACGTCTGCTTATTCGCACCAATCGGAGCCCCTCCACTCCAATTCGGCGGAGTACCTCCATGCACCGTCCAGCAATAGCCCTTGGTCGAGTTCCCATCAATAAACCACTCCATGCACCCCTTACACGCATCAAAACAGTTCTGTGGGTTATCATACGTATGGAATGCCTTGAACCAGCCCACACCTCCGCAGTCCTGGCTATCAAAGTCCGTGCGGTCGTACCCATTCAGGCAATTTTGCATGTCGCCTTGCCAGGTCGGCGCTTTGGGAGTGGGCGTCAGGTCCTCGTTCCAGCAGGTGGTCCAGTGGTCCTTCGCATGTGCTGGCTCTTCGTGCCGTTCGATGAGGCGGAAGTTGGGTGGCGTGCCAGCGGGTACGGGCAGGGCGGTGGGTATGGAAGCGGGATCTACTGCTGGTGCTGGAGCTTGGGGCAAGGTGGAGCCTAGTGCCACCAGCGAAGCGACGATGAAGATGTTGGATAGCATCATTGCTGGAATGCCACGGTCCTGAAGTGGTTGGGTGAGACGAGATAAGGATCTGGGTGATATGATCAGCGTTCCATTACAGGAAGTAGGTAATAATTGAAACTTACATTTGATTCTTTGAATGTCTTATCTTCAAGAGTATCTCAGTCGCGATGCTTCGTCCACCTTTCTACCGGGAGCGAAGAGCGTATTTGTAGTGCTTAGTCTTCTCATGAGCTCGTCAAACGGGACGACAAAGCACCACGGGTCGCTTTCCATGTTTCGAGGTTTTCTGTTCCCATAATCATAATACCCGTGGCCGGTTCCAATGGAACCATTTTTGCTAATTATGGAAGCAGACGGCCTAGACGGAAGCCTCGCACCAGCTGAATAATGACCCTTTCTGTTAGTGTGCGACAAGCGTGTGTTTGAAGTAATTGGCGGATTTGTTCCGAAACGCTCTATTGGGACTCACCCGAATACGCGACATGCGCGGGCAATATGCTTCCACTAGGTAGCCGATTGAGGCTCATCTTTACCGAAATGATTATTATCGACAGCCAGCTAGCTCTTCATGATGTTAGTCCAGAGACGTTTCAGAGCCAAGAATCGACGGTCAAATAGATGTTGAGAACCCTTGGCCGTACTCCTGGTCAACAGCCTCGTATTCAAAAAGGCTAGGGCTTAGACATCAGAGTATTGGTATCAGAGTGTCAAGCTGATTATCTTAAGACACAGGATGTGCGAATAGGAAGCAAACTTTAGGTGATAAGGAGGTGGTTAGATTCTTAGCGAGAAAAAGAAGAGTCTAGGCGCTAAGCCGCATTCGGCACCCCTTCGGCCCGAGGAGCATCAAGCGCCTCGAGCAATCTCAGCCTCAAAACCAACATCTGTTGTCAGCAATATTCGGTTTGGTCTTACGACAGGATTCTTATTGTCTGGCACGTACAGCGGTCGGTAGCAACAAGTGCCGTGTAGAGCGCTATGCAAACATTTTGAAGAGTAATCGAACAGATTAGCCTCAGCGCGTTATGGAGATGAACATTGATCGATATCCTAAACCTTCAGCTCTGGCAACCATGTTCATGAGTGTACCCGAGATAGCTGACACGGTGGTCAAGCACCTGGACCCACATGATACTGTGAGACTGATGACGAGAACCGAGCCCGCGTTGACCATCTTCTGCCATTCCAGTGGTGGTGGCATTGATCGATTATTGGATATAAGTGGTGAAGGGAAGCGCAAGAGGGACATCCTTCGCCGGTTACCCTCACTGCCTCGGCTGCTGGAAGAAGAGTGGCAGAGAAAGCTTATAGGAAAAAGGCTTGTAGCCAAGAAGGTCGAAGACGATGATACGGTAGGTTTCCGCGTTGATCCATTATATGCGTGTTTTTCCGTCCTATCCCTTCTTGCCTGTAGTCGAGAACTCGCAGTATCCCATCAAGACACCCTATTAGAGCCACAAGATACGACCTTGGCTACATCCCAGAACCCTGCATGCTCAGACTTTCCGCCCCGAAACGTATTGCTCGTCAAATTCGTAATGATCGCGGATGCGTGACCGATCCAGCATCCTGAGGCCCCGTATCTTGTTGCCCAACGGAAAGCTATAGCGTGCACATTGAACGGCACCCTCGAGATCAACAAAAGACTCGTCATAGGAAAACCATCGTTGTCTGGTACAAAGATAGCCAAAGACTGGTAGAAATCTCATTCAGATTTGAACGCACTACTTTGCTAATGTGCTCTGTGACATAGACATTCAGACGATCAGAAATCCCCAGACCGAGATGGATCTTCAGCTGGTGGGCTGGTGAGCACGACTTCAGTAAGAATAGGTTCGCATGCGGCAGCTTGGACACCATGTCAGAGTATGCTGACAATGCCCAGGTTGAATGTCAGAACGAAAGACGGAATAGTGGAGCACGTGGAGTATGGCTGAAAAGTTTCGCATGCGACGCTTTCGCTCTCGCAATCTGGCGTTTAGTGGCTGTAAGCGTGTGCCAAAGACTGTCCCAACAGGAAATTCGACATTCAGGCTGAGCTTTCCATTCCTGGAAATGGTAAACAGCTGGACCTCACTATCGCAAGCGTCCTAGATTTATCATGGACTATCACATCCATCGGCAACGAGCACCTCGTTCTCTATTCTTTCCGCGTGGTCAGCGTTGACAAGGCACAAAAAAGCGGAACGTCTCATCAATAGCTAGAAGCCAAGGTAGCCCAAGTCGCTGTGCACAATCATCAGCTCCTTCCGCTAGTCCTCGACCCGAGGCTGGTGCTGTGGTGTGTTTGCAAAGAACCACGGAAACTTCGAGCTCCTTTCAAGTATGCTCTCGCCATGCAGCGTCGAGATTGGGATAATAGGTACACATAATGGCGTGTTCTATACTAGTAAGTTTCTCGGAAGAACGCTGTTATATAATCTACCTTTACATATTGTTGTAACAGAGATTTCTTCCCAGGCGCTCGAACGTAGCTGGTTTCAGATTAGTCGAAAGCGTCCCTGCAGCTTTTGGCACCGAGTATAATTTACTCGGATGAATATGGTACTGATATATTGAAAGCGACGAGAAAACTTCGAGTCTCGGTACGTCCGATATTGATCTCTGCCGACGGGGCTTGGCCATCGCGTCTAGAACGTCAACGAGGATATCTACAGTACTAGGACAAAAGTATCCGCGAACCCCGCCCCCACCTAAAAAACACCTTCCCATTTGCATCCATTGTATACCACGCAAAGAACTGGGAAGCTACATA